>Ga0316208_1000844_pt1 | contig 32970 bp, 39 predicted proteins | sample 3monopyrite_MG_FD_204944 | JGI IMG/M metagenome (GOLD analysis project Ga0316208, IMG submission 204944) | Microbial mat bacterial communities from mineral coupon in-situ incubated in ocean water Damariscotta River, Maine, United States -... | ecosystem: Environmental > Aquatic > Marine >...
CATGGCTGTCTGATTTGCGCTAAAAATGCTGGTATTCTACTGATTCACTGCGGTCAGCACAAAGAGCTGACTCGAAAGAGCCACTTTATCTGATCTTTGCTAATCATTAATCATATAGGGTAAACCTGTAGTCCTAATTAGACATAAAAAAACTGGCACACAGTACTGTCAAATTTCCGACGCCAATGTTATAATAGCCCTGTTCCCAAATTGGAGTCCTCCATGCAGAATAGTTCCTACCCTAGCGAAGACACATGTCAGCGTGACACCAGCGAAAGAAGAAATAATCAATTAAAATCATTCGCTTACAGTTTCTTCAAAAGAAGACGCCGAGCCATGCGCCGCCATGCCGACACACACCACGGACATTACGTCGACTTCCACGACCCCATTTTCATGTACATTGCCACTGGCATCGTCCTGTTATCCTGCATGGATGCAATATTCACTCTGACGCTACTGGACAGAGGCATTGCAGTTGAAGCCAACCCACTCATGAAGCTGCTCATCGAGTCCAGCACAAGTCTGTTTGTCGCCTTTAAGACCACATTAACTGCCGCCTGCATACTTTTTCTCGTTGCACACCGACATTTCTGGGTTATACGCAACAAAGTCAGAACCCACACTGTGTTATTTAGCGCACTAGCGGGCTATGTAGCACTCATCAACTATGAGTTAGTGCTACTTTCCCTCTAACAGCTCAACTCCCAAAGCCCAATCGCACACTGTCAAAGCTGGATGGTGAACCAAACTTTCCAGCTCTAGCTGAGTGGGCAAAACTAAAACCAAGTAAAACTGGTAATGAGCCGTAAAATCTGACCTAATGCCGTGCTTGACAAACACTGCACATGGCTAACCCAGCCTCGCCACAAAACTGTCAGCCCTTAAAAAACCAGAGCAAATAACTAAATAAAACTCCCGGTCATGCCGATAATATTTTTGATTAAAAACTCCAAAATATGAACACTTTCGATAACAAAAATATTCAACCCATAGAACAGCTGCAACAGCAAACTGCTGTAACACTGTCCGGAGATATGATGAAAACTGATGTCAGCAGTACCAACGATGAAACAGGTACTAAAAAATTTAATACGCACGCTGACAGCTCTATCAAAGCATCATTGCGCAACCGTTTTATCATCTACATGGGATCTTTATTTCTGCTGCTATCCATCATAGCTGGTTTTGTTTATTACTCATTACAGCAGACCAACAAAGATTTCAATATTGTCACTGACGAGAAGCTGCTGCAATTACGCAAACTTGTCTATCTACAAGACCTAATCAGTCGCAGCTCCACTCCTGTTTACCACTATCTGGCTTCACCCGATCCCACAATAAGAGCTGAATTCTGGGAACTGGTAGCTGAAACCGAGCAAACATTTTTCGAAACACTTGGCTCAATGAAACTCACATCTAACCAATACGGCCTGTTGAAAAAAACATACCATGAATGGCAACAGGGCATCACTATAGGTAAACGCCTTCTATCTAATCCTGTCGATCAAAATAGATCACCCAATCCAGAAATAAATATAGCGTTTTACAATCACATTGATGACGCTGTTGGCATTATGTATCAAGTGCATAACATCAATCTCAAACAAATAGAAGATTACCGCTCTGAAGCAGATCAAAATTTCAAGTTAACGCGAAAAGTAACGCTCGTCGGTTTTTTCACGGTCGTACTCACATTTATTGCAGGAATTTTTGCAATATCACGACTGGTACTAAAACCTGCACAAACATTACTTAAAGGTATTCACTGTTTTGGGCGCGGAGAATTAGAACACCGAGTATCAATCAAAACAAACGATGAATTCGGAGCATTAGGTGAAGGCTTCAACCGCATGGCTGAAAACCTGGAACGAAACCAGGAAATTCTCGCCGAACTTGCCGTTCGCGACAGTTTAACCGGGCTTTATAATCGTCGAAAATTTGAGAGTATGTTAAGCGACGAAATCAACCGTTTCAGACGTAATGGATCACCCATTTCTTTGCTCGTCATTGATCTCGATCACTTCAAACAAGTTAATGACCGACACGGACATCAGGCTGGCGATGAGGCACTAAAAACAGCCGCAGACATTATTACCAACCACTGCCGGACTGGCGATATTATTGGTCGTTATGGCGGTGAAGAATTGGTGGCTTTGCTCCCTGAAACCAATATCGAAAATTCCATCATTCTTGCTGAAAGGGTCTGCTATGCACTCGCTGAATTTCCTATTACAATTTCATCCACGCAAGCTATCCCTGTAACGGCCAGCATCGGTGTTGCCACTGTTCCCAACCATGCCATGACCGCGCGCGATTTAATAACCGCTGCAGATCTAGCCATGTATGAAGCAAAAAATGCAGGGCGTAATCAAGTAAAATCAGCATAGCTCTTCAGCTTTTCAATAAAGCTAAAAACATATTCACCACAGCCACCTACAAACAATACATTTAAGCTCTATAATAGGATTTTTCATCTATCCTGAAAAATATAGAGAAGCAAAATGACTGAGCTTAAAGTAGAAATCCTTAGCCAAAAAACCTGCTACCAGGGGGTTTTTCGAATTGAAAAATTCAGCCTTCGCCACTCACTGTTCAATGGCGGCTGGAGCCAAACACTCAACCGAGAACTGTTTGAACGCGGGCATGCAGCTGGCGTGTTGCCCTATGACCCAATCCGAGATGAAATAATACTTATTGAGCAATTTCGCATCGGTGCTCACCGAGTAAAAACAAGTGCCTGGCTGCTGGAAATCGTCGCCGGAATGATAGAGCCTGGCGAAACCGCTGAAGACGTTGTTAAACGAGAGTCTATCGAAGAGGCAGGCTGCACCATCATGCAACTAGCACCCGTTTGTAATTATCTTGTCAGCCCAGGAGGCACCTCAGAAACAATGGCATTGTTTTGCGGGCAAGTTGACGCCTCGAACATCGGTGGCATTCATGGCATCACAGACGAAGGAGAAGATATTCGTGTTACCACTGTTTCATTTAACACGGCAATCGACATGTTAAATAAAGGCATGATTAATTCAGCAGCACCTATTATCGCCCTGCAATGGTTAATCATACACCGCGAAAAAATACAAAAAATGTGGGGCGCATCTGAAACGTCTAAGCGGCACACCTCTTACCTCATTCCAAATTAAACCCCAGGCATGTAGGGCACTAAATGTTATAATTATCCTCACTGCCTATGCTAAATATATCAAGGCTAAACATGTCAGGAATTATTTTTTATGTACACGCTTTCTGCCAGCAAAAAAACAACATTGCTAACCGAGCTACCGCGAATTTACGAAGAAAATTTCGTACGCCTCATGCGATTAATCCCCGCCCTCAGAGACGTCCATGGTGACACCACTGTTTTGCTTGACGGGTCCGATCAGCTGCAACTTTCTATCCTCGAACAAAACCGTTACACCACCCTGCTGACTCTCGAATATTGTTTTAGCTCCGACAACCAAATGCTGCCAAATCCTGAAATGAAAATTCGTGTCTATCATGACGCGAGGCTCGCTGAGGTTATCCGATACCAACAACACAGCAACATCAAAGCAAGCTACCCCTACCCTAATCTAAAGATGTATCAGCCGTTGGAGAAAAGACAAATCAATTTATTTTTCCGCGATTGGTTAATCCACTGCACCATCAGCAAAAAAACAGCTCTTCCTACAGCTTCTCTGCTCTAGCCTCTTTACACATCCTATCAAATAAATGACGCCTCCGTTCCGGATTCAGAAATACGGCGAAATGAGATAAACATCACAAAGCTTTAGTTAATTCGTGCCGATACTAAAAATAATGGAAGATATTTTCCTAAGTACAGCTGGAAAATTAAGAAGCAAATAAGGGAGACACATCATGAACACACCGTATAAAACAGAACCACCAGACAACCCTAACAGTGATTACATAGAATCTTATCAGCTTACCTCGAACAACGAAGACCCTGCCGACCAATGGGGTAACATTTGGGAAACATGCGAATCCCCCTGGGACGAATTTCAAAGCTCACCACACTTACAACATTACTAAATTCCCACTAATTAGTTAAAGTCTACCACAGCATCCTTACACCACAATTCAAGCAAGACTTCTCCCTAAAAACATCATACAATCCCTAGTCATGAGGGATTCACAACAGATTACATCTACTTGGCTTTTTCGTCTTAGCCCACTAATACTGCTTGTGCTTATACTCGGCTGGAACAGTAACTTACTTGCAGCCAACGACAACAGCCATGCTCGCAACTACGACTTTGGCATCGAATATTTTCAATGGGAAGAATTCGATTCCGCAGGCAATCGTCTGCTATCTGAACATGGGCCTCGTCTCTTTCTTGGCTTTACATCGCAAGATCTTTTACCGACTCGTGACAATGTTTTCGCCACAGCGCGAGTAAAATTTTATGCAGGCAACGTCGACTACGATGGACAGACTCAAGTAACGATTGGCGGGGTTCTCGTTCCATCACTATCCGGTATCTATTTATCCTCTACTAGCCGTTACACAGGCTGGAACTTCGAAGCACATTCTGGCTGGAACGTTTTGCCAACACACCCTGATATATCAATTATAGCTACCCTCGGTGCAGAAAGTTGGCAACGTGACATTGCAAACGGTACTGATGCCAGAGGTAACACTGTTTCCGGGATACAAGAAGATTACAAAGTCATCTATACTCGCCTGGGTTTGGAATTTGAAAAATCACACAAACATTGGAGATGTAAAACAAATATAGGCTTTAAGCGACCACTCTGGACTGATGAGCAAGTAGCAGGGCTCAACCTAACACTAGAGCCTGGCAAACAGTGGTCTTTCTTTGCCAGTTACCAGCTCGGTGTTAAAACTGAATCTGAAAAAGAATATTTCATCAGAACCTACTTTGACAGCTATCGATTCAGCGCCTCGCCGGTAGTGAATAACTTTCAACAACCTGAAAGCCAACTCAATACCTTTGGTGTATCGCTCGGCAGCACGTTCTAATACTCTAGTTTGCCGCCCCACCGGGCAGCTCTGGCGGTGGGATAATCCGAGCCACTTTCACCGCATTCTCTGTGCTTTGCACAATCTCGATCGTATAGGTATCGATACGCAAACTCGTTGCTTTGCCCGGGATTGACTCCAACTCCTCCAAAATTAAACCGTTCAAGGTCTTTGGGCCTTTTACTGGCAACGACCACTTCATCGATCGATTTAACTCGCGTACATTTACACTGCCGTCGACAAGATAACTGCCATCGTCCTGAAGATGAACATCACTGATGGTAGCCGCAATATCCGTCGTAAACTCACCCACTATCTCTTCAAGAATATCTTCCAGTACAACCAAACCCTTTATATCCCCATACTCATCCACCACGAGTGCAACACGCCTTTTTTGACGCTGAAATTTAAGCAGCTGAGTATTCAACGGCGTTCCTTCGGGAACAAAATAAGGTTCGCGCGCAATACCAACCAAGCTGTTTACATCAAACTCCTCTTGCTGCATTAGAGATAGCATATTTCGAATATGCAAAACACCCACGACATTGTTAATGTCATCATGATAAAGAGGTAGATGGGTATACTGGCAACTCAATAACAGAGCTAAAATATCATCCTCATCACTGTTCAAATCAATCCCGACAATTTCACTTCGAGGAATCATAATATCTTCAACCGTCACCTTCTCAAGGTCGAGAATATTAACCAGCATTTTCTGATGTCTTTCGGGAATAAGGCTGCCGGCCTCATTAACGACAGCGCGCAACTCATCACTGCTAAGATCCTGCATATCATCCGCGCGCGCTGACACACCCATCAATTTCAGCATCGTATTAGCAATACCGTTAATTACCCACACTGCCGGATAAAACAATAACAACAACGGACGCAAAATAATGGCTGCTGGAAAAGCAATACGTTCGGGATGAATAGCCGCCATGGTTTTCGGCCCAACCTCGGCAAAAATCAATATCACCAATGTTAATAAACCCGCAGCAGCGGCAATCCAGGCTTCACCCAGCAAACGTAATGCAATAATAGTTGTAATTGAAGAAGCAAGAATATTAACAAAATTATTGCCAAGGAGAATGATACCGATCAACCGATCAGGACGCTCTAGCAGCTTGCTGGCTCGAATCGCTCCAGGATTTTTTGCATCAACAAGGTGGCGCAGGCGGTAACGATTTAAACGCATCATGGCTGTTTCCGATGCTGAAAAAAATCCCGACAACAACACCAAAAAAACCAGAATCCCAAACAGGGTTTCTATAGAAATGCTACTCATGGATGCGGTTTATCGCATAAAGCTTAAGTTTTGTCATTTACCCAGCAGCACTTCCATAACCACTTTACTGCCAATATAAGCAAGCAATAACACTGTAAAACCAAACAGGGTGGCACGAATTGCACGTTTGCCGCGCCAGCCAAAACGCCATCGCCCCCATAGCAACACCACAAAAACCACCCACGCCACCATCGATAAAAACGTTTTATGCACAAGGTGCTGGGCAAACACATCTTCCAAATAAACAAAACCACTGAACAGAGACAGACTCATCAGCAAAAAACCCAGACCGATCAGCTGAAACAGCATCTCCTCCATCGTTCGCAAGGGTGGCAACAGACGCACAAAACCACCTGGTTGGCGGCTATGCAAATGTTTATCCTGAATCGCTAGCAAAATAGCCTGTAACGCTGCAAAGGCAAAAACGCTGTACGCAACAAAAGAAATAAGAATATGAAACTTCAAACTAAAATTATCGTCTGCAAGAATATGCTCCGACGGAAACATAACACCTAAAATCAGCGCTAAGGCAGCAATAGGGAAAATAGCGATACCAAGATTCTCGATAGGTTTGCTGGCCGCAATAAGCAACAGTAACAATACAATAAACCACGACAGCAAGGAGACAGCGTTTACGATGCCGAAATTAAGTCCTTGGCTCAGAAATATATCCTGATACAAAACCACGGCATGTAACGCCAGCGCAATCCCCCCCAGCAAAAACAGTGCGGTCTTACTCGCTGCAGCCTTGTCTGCACCACTAGACAGGCGCACCGCGACCAGCACTCCCGCCGCGATATAGCCAATTATTGCCGCAAAACTTAAAAAGGAATTAATCACACACCTCCACTACACTCCAAACGCTAGAATCATCGCATAACTGAGATGCTCGTTGAAGCTGTTTTTTGCTTTATGTTACTGAAGATATATAGAAAAATGACGATAGAGAATTACAACAGTGCTCATAAATGAGCAAAAAAGCAGCGTCTAATCTGTTTCTGGCTTGACGCTTGCATTAAATTTAGTATTTATTAGGCATGCTTAGAAAAAACTACAAGCCGCCATACAACGGGGAAGACAGCAGCCTAACAGGCACCAACATTTCACCATGAGCAACGTAATAAACTAATGAAAATTCGTATACTTGGATGTAGCGGAGGCATTGGCGGGGCATTGAGAACCACCTCACTGCTTATCAATGACGACATCCTAATTGATGCTGGCACCGGAATTGGCAACCTGAGTCTTGATGAAATGGCAAAGATTCGCCATATCTTCATCACGCACACACATCTGGATCACATTGCCTGCCTACCACTCATGATCGATAGCATCTTTGACAAAATCGAACAGCCTGTAGTTATTCACGCGCAACCCGTGTCCATCGAAGCATTAAAGAAAAACATTTTTAACTGGGCTATCTGGCCAAACTTTGCCGAATTGCCGACATTAGAAGCTCCTGTGATTCGCTACCAGCCTCTTGAAACAGACGAAATCACGCGCATTGGCAATCTCAGCTTAGAAGCCATCCCTGTCAATCACATTGTGCCAACCGTAGCCTTTCGAGTCAGCGATGATCACAGCGTATTTGCCTACAGTGCCGATACCACCACCAACGACACACTCTGGGATGCTCTGAACAAACATTCCCAACTCGATTTATTACTCGTTGAAATCGCTTTCGGCAATGATCAAAAAGAGCTCTGCACGCGAGCACGACACTATTGCCCTAGCTTACTAGCAGAAGACTTAAAAAAGCTGAAACTCAAACCGCAAATTTGCATCACGCACAATAAACCCGGCGAAGAAGACACCATCAAGGACGAATGCCTGGCTGACATTGCAGACCAGCAGCTTACCTTTCTTCACGGTAGCGAAGCATTTGACCTCTAACACTCTGATCACACCCCACCCGATACACACACCAACAAAGCATTTCCAAACAAACTAACCATTCATAAAAAAGACATTAATGGCTGAGCAAGCCCAAGTCAGTGTATGATAGTCGGCTTTAAATAAGCTAAATTCAGAATTCCAACATGTTTGACACACTTTCCGATCGCCTGGGCAAAACCCTTAAAAATCTACGTGGCCAGGGCCGCCTAACTGAAACCAACATCAAAGATGCGCTACGCGAAGTTCGCATGGCACTGTTGGAAGCAGATGTTGCTCTTCCTGTCATTCGAGACTTTATTAACAATATAAAAGAAAGAGCCGTCGGACAGGATGTGATGAAAAGCCTCACTCCAGGCCAGGCTTTAATCAAAGTCGTTCAGGAAGAACTAACAAGCACCATGGGAGAAGCCTGCCAGGAACTCAACCTGAGCACCACCCCTCCTGCGATAATCATGATGGCTGGACTTCAGGGCGCAGGTAAAACCACCAGCGTTGCCAAGTTATCACGCTGGCTCAAAGACAAAAGTAAAAAATCAGTTTTAGTCGCCAGCACCGATATTTACCGTCCCGCAGCTATCGACCAGCTCGAAACACTGGCCAATGAAGTCGGCGCTGAATTCTTTCCAAGCAAGACATCTGACGATCCTCAAAAAATCGCAAGCGATGCCATTGAACACGCACGCAAAAAATTCATTGATGTGGTCATTATCGATACCGCTGGACGTCTTCATATCGACGACCAGATGATGGATGAAATTAAACAACTGCATCAGACATTGAACCCAGTTGAAACCCTGTTCGTCGTAGACAGCATGACCGGACAGGATGCAGCCAATACCGCCAAGGCCTTCGATGAGGCATTAGCGCTAACCGGCATCATTCTCACTAAAACCGACGGTGATGCACGCGGCGGTGCCGCTCTGTCAATTCGCCACATCACTGGCAAACCCATCAAGTTCCTCGGCGTGGGCGAAAAAACGACCGCGCTCGAACCTTTTCATCCCGACCGTGTCGCATCGCGTATCCTTGGCATGGGTGACGTTCTATCCCTGATAGAACAGGCCGAAACCCAGATCGACCACAAAAAAGCGCAAAAACTAGCAACAAAAATAAAAGGTGGAAAATCCTTTAACCTGTCAGATTTTCGTGACCAACTACAACAAATGCGCAGCATGGGTGGTATTTCCAGCCTGATCGACAAGCTGCCCGGCATGCCGAACATACCAAAAGATGCATTAAATCAGGTCAATGACAAACAGTTCATCCATCTCGAAGCCCTCATCAACTCGATGACGCCTCAGGAACGCCTTCACCCTGAAATCATAAAAGCCTCAAGAAAACGCCGCATCGCTGCAGGTTCAGGGCTTCAGGTTCAAGATTTAAACCGCCTGATGAAACAATTCACTCAAATGCAAAAAATGATGAAGAAGGCTTCAAAAGGCGGTTTAGGACGCATGATGAAAGGATTTAAAGGTCAAATGCCTTTCTAAATAAAAATTAATCCCTTAAAAACAATCGCTTAGTTAAAATCCAAGCAAATTAACATCACTTTTCAGCATTTACACCGCAAACGCGTATTTAAAAGATTAAAATACTTCTGGCCTTTCTTTTTCCTGAAATTCGCGTAGAATATGCGGGTTTCATCTGTCAGTATTTATTTTAAGGAACAGAATCTAATGGTAACCATACGGTTAGCAAGAACAGGCGCCAAAAAACGGCCCTTTTATCATATTGTTGTAACAGACAGTCGCAATCCACGTGACGGCCGTTTCATCGAACGTCTGGGCTATTTCAACCCAGGTGCAACTGGCCAAGAAGTCCGCTTATTAATGGATGACGACAAGATTAATGGCTGGATCGCTAATGGCGCTCAGGTTTCAGATCGTGTTGCCAGCTTGATTAAACAACAGAAAAAGGCTGCCTAATACAGGTTTAAAACAGGGCGTTAGCGCCGTGCACCCCGTTTCAAGCCACTGATTACTGAAGTTTGATCATAAAAACATGAGCAACCTTTCAGACAAGCCCATCTTGATGGGGCAAATATCAGGCCTATACGGTATACACGGCTGGGTAAAGATATTCTCCCACACTTCGCCGCGCGAGAATATACTGAATTATTCGCTCTGGCTGATCGGCAAAGATAATGCTGAAGGTGGCACAAGAAAGTGGAAAAGCGTTCAGATAAGCCATGGACGAAAAGCAGGAAAAACCCTCATTTGCCATATAGAGGGCTATGATGATCCGGAAACCGCAAGGAAACTGATAGGCACAGATATCGCCGTCAACCGAGATCAACTTGCAGAAACAGAACAGGGTGAATATTACTGGTCAGACCTCCAGGGACTCAAAGTAAAGACGCTGACAGGCCTTCACCTTGGTACGGTAGACCACCTGTTTGAAACAGGCGCCAATGATGTTCTGGTGGTCAAAGGCGAACGAAAACGATTGATCCCCTACATAACAGGGCAAACTGTTATCAAAGTGGATTTAGCTAACGGCGTAATGCAGGTTGACTGGGATCCGGATTTTTGACCGCCGCTGAAAGCAGAAAAATGCGGATTGATGTCATTACATTATTTCCGCAAATGTTTGATGCCGTGACAAAATCCGGCATCACTGGGCGAGCAGTAGAGAATCAGCAACTCGATCTGCAACTATGGAATCCACGAGATTTCACGACAGACAAACATCGTACCGTTGATGACCGCCCTTACGGAGGCGGACCTGGAATGGTGATGCGTGTGCAACCGCTGCAGGATGCGATACAAGCGGCTCGTACAGCGCAAAGCGGTCAGCGCCGCGTGATCTACCTGTCACCACAGGGAAGACGTTTTGATCAGCAGCTGGCGCAAGAATTGCTGAACGATGAAGTTGGACCGATCCTGATAGCGGGACGCTACGAAGGCATCGACCAACGGCTGATAGAGCACAGTATCGACGAAGAGGTTTCAATTGGCGATTACGTGTTAAGCGGTGGCGAAATCGCTGCCATGGTTATTATAGATGCCATGACACGATTGCTACCTGATGTGCTAGGACATGAAGACTCGGCATTACAGGATAGCTTTAGTAACGGCTTGTTAGATTGCCCGCACTATACGCGCCCGGAGCGGATAGACAGTTTGGAAGTACCTGATGTGCTGCTTAGCGGCGACCATCAGGCCATTAACCGCTGGCGTCAAAAACAGGCCCTCGGAAAAACCTGGCTGAAACGCCCGGATTTGTTAGAAAAAATAGCGCTGGATGAAGAACAGCAGAGATTGCTAAACGAATTCATCCAGGAATATGAACAACGACATACTTTATGAGATAGGCGGGAGCAAAGCCATGAGCAACATAATCAAACAAATTGAAGAAGAACAGATGAATCGCGAGGTTCCAAGCTTTAACCCCGGCGATACCGTTGAAGTCAAAGTCAAGGTTAAAGAAGGCACGCGCGAACGCCTCCAGGCTTTCGTTGGCGTTGTCATTGCTAAACGCAACCGCGGCGTGAACTCTGCTTTCACCGTTCGTAAGATTTCACACGGCGAAGGCGTTGAGCGCGTATTTCAAACTTACAGCAAAACGATTGAAGAAATCATTGTCAAACGTCGCGGAGATGTGCGTCGCGCCAAGCTTTATTATCTGCGTGACCTGCGCGGTAAAGCTGCACGTATCAAAGAAAAACTGTAACCACAGCTACAACTGGATACAGCGCCGCTCGAATAGCATATTCGAGCGGCTTTTTTATGCCTGTCGCAACACGACCCTACTCCACAGCAACATGTGAATACGTTATGCTATTCTTTCATTAATATTCCTGTCTGCTCACGAGCACCAGAGCCATGAAACAACAGCAACAAACGTTTACCGCCATCATAGACACGCCCTGCCCCAGCTTAAGACTGGGCATACTTGCCGAGGGGCGCACGCTTGAAAAAATCGAATTTCTGTCCGCAAATACCGACACACAGTCGCCACCAGACAGCCGCACTTTAGATATCACCGATCAACTCCAGGCCTATTTCAAAGATCCACGCACACATTTCAGTATCCACATAAAATCATCCGGAACGATTTATCAACAACAGGTGTGGCAAGCACTTAGGGAGATCCCATCGGGACACACCCAACAATACGGGCAACTGGCAAAACAACTCTCCAGCTCAGCAAGAGCCATTGGTGGTGCATGCCGTGCCAACCCCACGCCCATCATCACCCCTTGCCACCGCATCGTTGCTGCAAATGGCCTGGGTGGTTTTTCCGGCCAATCAAACCGCTCGCCCAAGCAAGACAAACTCATCATTAAGCGCTGGCTGATAAACCATGAAGATCTCTTCAGCCGCCACTAAAAATACAAGCTCAGCTAGCCAGCCAAAACACAAGCTGAGCACACAGGATCAAGCTTTAATATTGCGCTTCAGCGATATGTTATGGGTCGAATCTGGCCTAAGCAAAAACACCCTGCTCGCCTATCAAAACGATATTTCTACGTTTGCCGGTTGGCTGAATAACAAAAACAGCCAGCTTACTCAGGCAACACACAAGGACCTTCACAACTACCTCGTCGAACGTATCAGCAGCGGTATGAAAGCACGTAGCAGCGCTCGCCTGCTCTCTAGCTTGCGCCGTCTTTACCAATATTTGATACGCGAAAACATTATCGCCAAAGATCCCAGCGCCCAAATAGTGTCGCCCAAGCTCGGGCGCAGCCTCCCAAAAAGTCTGACCGAACACGATATTGAGCTATTGCTTGCGGCTCCGGACACATCACAACATCTCGGCCTGCGTGATAGAGCAATGCTTGAAACACTCTACGCATCCGGCCTGCGAGTATCCGAACTCATCTGCCTCAAAACCAGCCAAATAAATCTGCGACAGGGTGTTTTGCGCATCACTGGAAAAGGCAACAAAGAACGCCTTGTGCCACTAGGCGAAGAAGCGCAACACTGGCTGGAAAAGTATTTGTCAGAAGCTCGCCCAGAACTACTCAAGCATCTGCGTTGCAATGCCGTTTTTATCACCCGCCGCGCCGCCGCTATGACACGTCAGGCCTTCTGGTATTTAATCAAACGTTATGCTCAGCACGCCAACATCAGCAAACCTCTATCACCTCATGTGATACGCCACGCTTTCGCAACACATTTATTAAATCATGGCGCTGACTTACGCACCCTACAAATGTTATTAGGTCACAGCGACCTGTCAACAACGCAAATCTACACACACATTGCGCGCGAACGCCTCAAAGAAATCCACGCCAAACACCATCCGCGCGGTTAAAACCGCGCCTGCAAAATAAAATATGGCACGTACAAGGTCGGCACACCACTATAAAACTGCTATAATTTGCGATCAATTTTCAAATATACTTTCATCGTTATGTCACGTCTCACATTTATCATCGCTATATCATGCTTGCTAATAGGATTCACCGCTTTAAGTCAGGCCTCGGATATCAGTGCGCCACAAAGCCCTGCCTTACAACAAATATCGAGACTACTGGAAAAAATCATTCCTGACCGAACAGTAGACAACATTGAAGAATCCGCTATTAATGGCCTTTACGAAGTTCGCTATGGCACAGAAATTTTTTATCTCTCAGAAACGGGAGAGTTTTTAATTCAAGGTGACATGATCAACCTGGCCACTCGCGACAATCTAACTGAAATCAAACGAGCCAGTGGACGTGAAGCCTTACTTAAAACGATTAGCAACGATAACATGATCATCTTCTCGCCGGACGACAAAAAGCCAGCGCCAAATAATGCTGAACAAGACAACAACTCAACAAAACACACCGTCACCGTTTTCACGGATATAGACTGCGACTACTGCAGGAAGATGCACCGCGAAATAAAAGATTACACAGACCTCGGCATAGAAATACGTTATCTATTTTATCCACGCAGCGGACCGAACACTCGATCCTACTATAAAGCAATCGCTGTTTGGTGTGCTGACGATCGAAAAGCAGCCTTAACAAAAGCTAAATCCGGCACCCAAATTGACATAAAAAGCTGTAAAAACCCTATTGACCAGCACATGATACTTGCTGATAAAGTTGGCGTAACAGGCACACCAACACTACTGCTGAAAGACGGCAGTACATTACCCGGCTATATTCCCGCTAAAGACCTGCTACATTACCTGGACTCCATTGCAGCAAAATAACCCCCAATGCTGCACGGGTACTGGACAAGCCATTAAATCCCATGCCAATATTGCCGTAATACATAGGTAAGCCTTAAAAGAACAGGCACATTTTTATACTTTGACCACATCGCTATCACACATCTGGCGGTTTGATACAGGCAATGGATCTACAGAAATGACAACACTTAGAGCACTTCTCGCTACAGCAGGCTTCATATTTACTTTACTGCCCGTCACGCTGTTAGCAGAAAACCAAAAGTCTGAGTCACTCTTTGTCGACGATAAAATCTGGATCACTGTCCGCACTGAGCCTTCACAAACAAGCGATAAAATTGCTGTTATAAGCAGTGGCACTCGCCTGACATTAATAAAACAAGAAGAGGACTCTGAATATACGCAGGTGCGTATGGCAACGGGAGAAACTGGCTGGGCATTAAAACGTCACCTTAGCGATTCACCCATTGCTGCGCAACAACTTGAAGAAGCAGAAAAAAAGATTGCACAATTACAACGACAAAAAGACGAGTTAAAAAAATCCAACAACCTTTTGAAAGAAAGTAATCGCACACAAAACACAGACAATAAACATTTAACAAAAGAAAACAAAGAATTAAATAAACAACTGGACGAACTTAAACGCATCAGTAGCGAAGCCATAGACACGCGTGAAAAACTCACCTCATTGCAACAAACAAATACACAGCAGTCTGAGCAGCTAAATTTTCTGACGAATGAAAAAAATGACCGCGGCAACGAACTCACAATATACAGCGCAGGTTTTGCTATCACTGGCCTGTTAGTTGGACTGTATATAGGCAGCATACCCACCCGCCGCGATAAAAGCTGGAGCCGTATGCCCTGATGCGATCAGACTAACATTCAAACCTTCAAGTCCACTCAAACCTTTACACCCGACATAAAAAAGCGCCTTGGCAGTGACGCTACCAAGGCGCTTCACATCCTATTGATTACTTAACCGCAATCAATTCAATATCAAAAACCAATGTCGCATTAGGTCCTATTTTTCCGCCTGGTGCACCACGCTGCCCATAGGCCAATAAAGAAGGAATAAATACCTGCCACTTAGCCCCTTCATTCATCATCGTTAGAATTTCCTGCCAACCTTGAATAACACCGTTCACAGGAAAAGTTGAGGGAACACCACGGCTATATGAACTATCAAACTCATCACCATTAATTAGTGTGCCACGATAATGTACCTCTACTGTATCCGTGGCTGCCGGTTTTTTTCCTTTACCCTCAGCGAGCACTTTATACTGCAAGCCACTTTCCAGCTCAACAACACCTGCCTTTGACTTGTTCGACGATAAATATGCCTGACCTTCCTGAAGGTTTTTCTCCGCCAGCACATTCATTTTTTGCATCTGCTCTTCCTGAGCACGCATGAAAACAGAACGCATTTCATCTTCGCTCATCTGAATATCTGCATCCGTCATCACATCTTCAATCGCCTGAATCAATGCAGATACATCAATACCCATTGTTTCACGCTGCAAACTCCCAGCAATCTGCACACCAATCGCATAACTGTATTTCTGCTGATCCGTTTCAAGTTTTGCTGCCTGAGATACCCCCGCTACAAAAAAAGAAACCACCAATGCTGCTTTCACGGCGACACTAAAAAAACCTTTGTTTTGCATCATTAATCCTCTTATCAAAAGTTTATGCTGTTCAAAATTTCGTCTATAGTCCCATATACATATGCGATTGGCAAAATATATTAGCGACGATGAACAATAAAAACAAAATACTTCCCAGTTTTTTCCGCTCTCTCACTCTTATTTTGAGCCTGTCATTTTCACACGTCGTTTCAGCAGATGCCGTTGTTTTTATGTATCACCATTTCGGCGTCGAAACCTACCCCAGCACCAACATCCGTATTGAGCAATTTGAAGCACAAATTGAATACCTCGAAAAAAATGACTATCAAATATGGTCGCTGGAAAAAATCGCCGACCATATCAATACGGGCGTAGCAATCCCGGATCGAATCATCGCGCTTTCCATTGATGATGCCTACATCTCGGTTCTAACTGAAGCCTACCCAAGACTCAAACGCCGCGGCTGGCCTTTCACTGTTTTTGTCGCTACCGATGGCATTGGCCAACAGCAATCTGCGTACATGAGCTGGGGACAAATGCGCAGCATGAAAAAAAACGGAGTCAGCTTTGCAAACCATTCCAGCAGCCATGATTATTTAATTCAACGAAAACCTGAAGAGAGTCTTGAAAACTGGAAAATACGCATAAAAGCAGACATCGAAAAAGCTCAATACCGCCTTGAAAAAGAGCTTGGCAATGCGCCTAAATTATTCGCCTATCCTTATGGTGAATACAGCATCGCGCTTAAAAATATCATTGAAGAACTTGGTTATATTGCCTTTGGCCAACACTCCGGCGCCATCACAATAAATTCAGACAAACACATTTTGCCTCGCTACCCGATGGCCGAACGCTTTGCTTCAATGGGTGAATTTATGATCAAAGCAGACAGTCGCGCCATGCCACAACAACAATTACAGATAATTGAGCCTGTTATTACCAGCTTAGTTCCTCCACGGTTAGAATTAGCACTCGCGAAAAGCGATGCACAACTAGAACAATTGAGCTGCTATGCCAGCCACCAAGGTCGCATGGATATTAACTGGCTGGATAAAAAAAATCGACGCTTCAGCATTCAAAGCAAACTGCCATTACCTGTAGGTCGCAGCCGCTACAACTGCACCGCACCTTCATCAAGCGATGGCCGTTATTACTGGTTTAGTCAGCTCTGGATACGCCCAGAACAAACCAATGACCCGCATGTCATTCCCAACAGAAAAAACCCTTAAATGATGCCGTTAAAAATAATTCAACAGTTAGGTGTAAAACGCAATCGACGAAACAGAAACAATAGTCCTTTAGGACTTTTTCTCCCATACAGATAATAGCACTTGCATATCACTTGATCGCAAGGAAACCGTATCCAACTCAACAAGTTTATTTTTTACAATCAAACGACGAATACCCTCTATATAGTCCTGCCCACGTTCGGAATACAGCTCGAGGCCTGCGGCAAGTTGTTGCGAATCCAATGTCTGATTATTTTTACGCATACGACTTCGTATCAAGCGCAAAGAATCGTATGCCGCACCGCTATTAAGGTTTTTCAAATAGGCCCTGACAGACTCACGTAAACTCGCAAACACCCTCACCAGGTGACGCTTTCCATCTTGACGTTGCAGCGGAATCAAACCCTGACTCTCTTCGTAAGTCCATTCGCCAAAAAGATTATTACCCTGTCGTACAAAACGTGAAGTACCCCAGCCGCTTTCATTTGCCGCCTGAGCCAACACCAATGACACAGGAATAACATCTATACGTTGCAACAATTGTTGCTGAACACGGCTATCAGCAACATTACCTTTTACTTTGTATTCTTTCATCAGCTGTATCAACCACGACTGATTTTCGGCTTGCGCAATTAAAGATCTATTATCAAACAACGTTACAAGCGCCGCCCGCAAATCAGAAAGATATTGATTCTCAGCAACCACCAAAGGCAACAACATACGAAAGAACAATGCCTTTTTACGCTGAACCGTCAAAGGAATACTCTGCTCACCAGGCACAGCACTGATATCAAGGCGGGGAACAGATAAATGCACCCCCTGATACAGAGCTAATGGCCAGACATAATCCAGACGTTGGTAATACTGTTCGAGCTGCGCTACTGACTCAGGTTTTATGATGGTCAATTGCTGGTATTGAGGTCGCAATACTTGTTGGGGTGTCAGCCACCAGGATAACAACAACGCTGTCAACGCAGGAAATACTAGAACATAGGCATAACGCAAAGCTGAGCCTGCAGACTGTGTATTACCATTGCTGCGAGTATCCATCATATCAAAAGGAAATGTTAAACAACTTGATCAAGCAACACTCTTACGAGCATTTCGAAACATCCGCAACCACGGCGCATCTTCACCCCAGGCATCCGGATGCCAACTATTTTGAACGCTGCGAAAAACACGCTCAGGATGCGGCATCATGATTGTAAAACGACCATCACTGGATGACAGCCCAGTGATGCCTCCTTCAGAACCATTCGGGTTATCAGGATATTGTTCAGTTGCTACGCCATAACTATCCACGTAACGCAAAGCCAGCAACCCTTGTATTTGCAGCTGTGACAAACCCTGTTCTGCACGATATTCAATGCGTCCTTCTCCATGAGCGACCGCTATTGGCAAGCGTGAACCGCTCATGCCTTCAAGAAATAAAGAAGGCGATTTCAGCACTTCTACTAATGCAAAACGTGACTCAAACTGTTCAGATTGATTGCGCACAAAATGTGGCCATTGTTCAGCGCCAGGTATCAAATCACGAAGATTAGACATCATCTGACAACCATTGCAGACACCCAGTCCAAAACTGTCCTCTCTGGAAAAGAACGTTGCGAACTCGTCACGCGCACGCGGATTAAACAGTATTGACTTAGCCCAGCCTTCACCTGCCCCAAGGACATCACCATAAGAAAATCCACCACAGGCCGCCAGCCCCTGAAAATCTTTTAATGAAACATTGCCTGACAAAATATCGCTCATATGAACATCAACGCTGTCAAAGCCGGCACGATCAAAAGCAGCCGCCATTTCTACATGTCCATTTACACCCTGCTCACGCAGAATCGCCATGCGAGGACGCAGGCCTGTTTTTAAAAATGGCGAAGCAATATTTTCATCGGGATCAAACGACAACTTAACATTTAAACCAGGTGCCGCTCCATCGAGAATGCGATCATATTCTTGCTGGGCCACAACAGGGTTGTCACGCAAAGACTGCATCTTCCAGGTCGTTTCTGACCACATACGTCGCCAGTTAATACGACTGTTAGCCAGCACCTCTTCACCACAATCAACATAAACTATTCGGTCATCATTATTCAGTGTTCCGATAACATGACTACATTGACCTAGACCAACCTCATGAAGCTTTTTCATTACCGCATCAGAATCACTACGGCGTACTTGTATTACTGCGCCAAGCTCTTCATTAAACAAGCTGGCATAACAAGTATCATATTTGTCTTTGCCGCTCAAACCATCAAGGTTTATCGTCACGCCCACATGACCGGCAAAAGCCATCTCACATACCGTAGCAAACAAGCCACCGTCAGAACGATCATGGTAAGCCAGCACTAAACCTTGTTCATTGAGCCCTTGCATAGCGTCAAAAAAAGCTTTCATTGCCAACGGATCATCAAGGTCCGGCGTGTCATGACCCAGCTGTTTGTATACCTGCGCAAGAGATGAACCACCAAGGCGATTTTTTCCTTTGCCAAGATCAATCAAAATCAGATCACTGTCGCTTGTATCATTGCTAAGACGGCGCAGTTCTGGCGTCAATGTTTTCCGACAATCTTTAACCGGCGCAAAGGCACTAATAATAAGCGACATCGGCGAAGTCATTGTTCGTTCTTCGTCATCATGTTGCCAGACTGTTTTCATCGACAAAGAATCCTTGCCAACAGGGATCGAAATCCCTAAAGCAGGGCACAGCTCCATGCCCACCGCATGCACCGCATCGAACAATGCCGCATCTTCTCCCAACGAACCCGCAGCTGCCATCCAGTTTGCTGATAACTTTATATCGGAAATTTTTTCAATGCGTGCCGCAGCGATATTGGTCAACGCTTCACCAATTGCCATGCGTCCCGATGCCGCAGGATCAAGCAATGCAAGCGGGGTACGTTCACCCATACTCATTGCTTCGCCACAGTAACCATCAAAATCACTGAGCGTTACCGCAACATCTGAAACCGGTACCTGCCAAGGCCCAACCATCTGATCACGTGCGACCATCCCTGTAACGCTTCTATCGCCAATGGTAATCAAGAAAGTTTTATCGGCGACCGTTGGTAATTGCAAGATTCGCTGTGCAGCATCATCCAGCGTCATTACCGATGTATCTAGCTCGTCTTTTTCAAAAGGATAATGACTGACATCACGCAACATTTTTGGTGGTTTTCCGAACAGCAATGACATCGGCATATCAACAGCTGAATTATCGAAATAATCATCGCCAACAATTAACTGTTGCTGGTCTGAGACTTCACCTACCACTGCAAACAGACAGCGCTCACGTTCACAGATAGATTGAAACAGTTCCAGATCCTCTAGCGACACTGCCAGCACATAACGTTCCTGCGCTTCATTGCACCAAATCTGCATCGGCGACATACCCGGTTCATCATTCGGGATGCTACGTAACTCAATTTTCGCACCACGCTTGCAGTCATTTACAAGTTCAGGCAAAGCATTTGACAGACCACCTGCACCGACGTCATGTATCGCGATAATCGGATTGTCACTGCCCATTTGCCAGCAACGATCGATCACCTCCTGACAGCGTCTCTCCATCTCAGGATTACCACGCTGTACAGAAGCAAAATCCAGGTTTTCATTACTGCTTCCACTGGTCATCGAAGAGGCCGCACCACCACCCAGGCCAATCAACATCGCAGGACCACCCAATACGATCAACTGCGACTTCGCAGGTATAACATTTTTATTCACATGCTCTTCACGAATAGTTCCGAGACCACCTGCAATCATAATCGGCTTATGATAGCCCCGCAGCTGCTTACCCTCCGCACCCAACACTTCAGCTTCATAGCTGCGAAAATAACCATTTAAATTCGGGCGTCCAAATTCATTATTAAATGATGCCGCACCAATGGGCCCTTCCAGCATAATATCCAGCGCAGAAACAATCCGTTCCGGCTTACCAAAGTCTTGCTCCCAAGGTCGGATAGCATCCGGTAATTTTAAATTTGAAACTGAAAACCCTGCCAAACCAGCCTTGGGTTTTGAACCACGTCCCGTTGCACCTTCATCTCGGATCTCGCCACCAGAGCCTGTTGCAGCACCTGAAAAAGGAGAAATAGCCGTCGGATGATTGTGCGTCTCCACCTTGATATTAATGTGAATGGCTTCTTCAACGCGATGGTAGGAACGTGATTTTTCATGCGGGTAAAAACGAATAGCTTGAGGCCCTTCAATCACTGCCGCATTATCATGATAGGCGGATAGAACACCCTGCGGAGACACATTGGTGGTATTGCGAATCATTGAAAACAGACTTTTATCCTGCTGCTTTCCATCAACTATCCAGTCAGCATTAAATATTTTATGACGACAATGCTCAGAATTTGCCTGAGCAAACATCATCAATTCAACATCATTAGGATTACGTCCAAGCGTCTGAAAACTATCGAGCAAATAATCAATTTCATCATCACTCAATGCGAGGCCCAGCTCAAGGTTGGCGCTAAGCAAAGCAGCTCGCCCGCCTTGCATCACATCAATTGTTTGCAACTCATGCGGTTTATCCTGCGAAAATAAACCTTGCGCATCTTCAATATTAAACAACACTGCCTCAGTCATGCGGTCATGCAGTAGCGCAGCAATCGCACTCTCATCGCGTAGTTTTTTGCCATCTTTCAAACACAGATAATAAGCAACCCCACGTTCGATTATCTCGACTTCACTCAAGCCACAGTTATATGCAATATCTGTTGCCTTAGTTGCCCAGGGAGAAATCGTACCGAAACGTGGTACAACTAAAAATAACTGACCCGTTGAAACTTCCAGCTGATCATCTTCTTCAGAGCCATAACTAAGAAGACGGGTGAGTGTTCGCTCCCCTGATTCAGAAAGAGTACTATCTGTATTTATAAAATGAATATATTCAGCTCGCACTGACTCAATACTCGGACACAGTAACCGCAAACGCGCGAGCAATTTATCAAGACGAAAAGAAGAAAGAGCTGAATTACCACGTAAGTGAAACATCTATCGAGTCCGCTGTGTATCTGATTTAATAAAAGAGTATTCGATAGACTGACAATAGAGCTACGTGGAGTACGCATCCCCATCTACCGAATAGAAATAATCTAGCCCGCCAGAGTTAATCCAGCATTAAAGTAACAACGTTGCCTACTTAATCCAGTTCGACTCCAAGCCGTCCCGCCACTTCTTCATAGGCTTCAACAACACCTCCCAAACCCTGTCGAAAGCGGTCTTTATCAAGTTTTTTACGGGTTTCAACATCCCATAAACGACAGCCATCCGCAGTAAACTCATCACCCAATATCACACGGTTATGAAAGCGCCCAAACTCAAGTTTGTAATCAACTAATAACATACCCGCATCAAGAAACAGTTTTTTCAAAACATCATTAACTTTGAAAGTCAGTTCTTTCATCGCGGTAATATCATTATCATCCGCCCAACCAAATGAACGAATATGAAATTCATTGATCATTGGGTCATGCAATTCATCGTTCTTCAGAAAAAATTCAAACGTCGGCGGTTCCAAGGTTAAACCTTCTTCGATGCCTAATCGTTTGCATATGCTACCTGCCGCTATATTGCGCACCACACATTCAATCGGAAACATCTGCATGCATTTCACCAGCGCATCTGAATCCGACAACAAGCTTTCAAAATGCGTTTCAATACCGGATTTTTCAAGCTGCAGCATAATGAAGGCATTGGTTTTATTATTGATCATGCCCTTGCGATCCAGCTGCTCAATTTTTTCGCCATCAAAAGCTGAAGTGTCGTTGCGAAATCGCAGCACCAAACGATCAGGGTCATCAGTTAAATAAACTGATTTTGCCTTACCGGAATAAAGTTCTTTTTCAATCTTCATGAATCATATAATCCTGTGTATTGCCTATAAACTGGCACAGTTCAAACCTGTATCGCCACTTAAAAATATCAAGTCGTAAAATGCTTATTTTATCCGTTATTTTAACGAATGTCGCGCCATGCAAGCCCTTCTTCCTGATCACAGATGCCTATCCAGTCAGGCGTGCAATCCAATACCGTACTCAGCGCACCCACTACCTGCTCGGGAGCGTTATTTTTCTCACTGAGATGGGCGGCGACAACATGCTGCAAACGAGAACAATCGACTTTCTCCAACAAACCCGCTGACTGATCATTACTAAGGTGCCCGTAGTCACTTGAGATACGTCTCTTCAGATGCTCTGGATAAGCACTTTCGGCCAACATCTGTCTATCATGATTACACTCCAGCAGCATTGCGTCACAACCATCCAGCATCAATTCGATGTGAGGGGTGATGTGCCCGACATCGGTCAACAGACCCAAACGATGCTGACCATTTGAGAAGACAAACTGAACGGGCTCTTTAGCATCATGTGGCACAGGAAAAGGCTGCACTTCAAGCTCACCAATCGAGAAAGGAGTGTGGCTGTTCAGTGACTTCAAACTGGGAATCGTGCCACCTGCGTGCTTGGAAGCGGTTCCTGGTGTCATCCAAACTGGCAAGGATGTTTTACGCGCCAGCGCCGTAACGCCACGAATGTGATCACCATGTTCATGGGTTATTAATACCGCTGATAGATCGTCCAGCGATTTTCCCAGCCGCGCCAAACGACGTTCGAGCTGAACGACAGAGAAACCACAATCCACTAACAGGCAACTATTTCCCTGTTCTATGAGTGTCGCATTACCGCGACTGCCACTGCCCAGCGAAGCAAATCGCATTATTCTGCCTAATGAGATCCAGAATGTTTCTTTGATTTAGAACGTACCGGCTGAGAACGCTGAGCTGGCACTAAGTCTTCTATAGACTCCGCTCCTTCCACTAATTTAAGCTGAGGTGGCAATTCAAAATCAACATCCAGCTCATCAATGCCTGCAACCCGACCAGATTCATCAATATTTGCATCTTTAGGAATCATTAGTCGCGGGTTTGATTGCGGCGGGTCCAGCCCCGCCGGTATTTTCAACGCTGGATGTAATTCACTCTGACGATATGCCGTATCTATGGGGGCCGTACTGCATGCCTGCAAAAAAACCAATGTGAGAGATAAAATAACTGCTTTCAAAGCTATCTTCTTAGTGCTCTTGCTCATAACAAAACTCATTACGCCTCAGCAGACTGCATGGCCTGCCTCATAGTTTGATAATATTCAGGGGATAATTGCGTTAGCGGTAAACGAATACCTGCTTGAATCAGGCCCATATCTTGCAGCGCCCACTTTACGGGAATAGGGTTCGACTCAACAAACAAATCGTTATGTAGCGGCAACAAACGGTGATTAATACGTTCCGCAGTGTCTCTGTCACCACTTAAGGCTGCATCACACAACTCCTTCATGGCGCGTGGCGCAACATTCGCCGTCACTGAAATCACGCCTTTCCCACCTTGCAGCATAAATTCCATACCCGTCGCGTCGTCACCACTGTAGAAGTCAATACTATCGCCACAGAGATCAAGCAACTCACGCAAGCGTTGCAAATTACCGGTCGCCTCTTTGAGGCCTACAATATTAGGGATAGAGCAGAGGCGTTTTACAGTTTCTGGCAACATGTCACAAACTGTACGACCCGGAACATTGTATAAAATTTGTGGTATTGCGACTGCCTCGGCAATCGCTTTGTGGTGCAAATAAAGACCTTCCTGCGTTGGCTTATTATAATAAGGCGTTACCAACAAACAGGCATCGGCACCCCCCTCCATTGCACAACGCGTCAGATCAATGGCTTCACGGGTAGAATTTGCACCTGTGCCTGCAATCACTGGCAGCCGTCCAGCAACCATTCCAACAACCTGACGTAAAACCTCGCAATGCTCACGCTCATCCAGCGTCGCCGACTCACCAGTTGTACCGACAGCAACAATCGCGCTGCTGCCCGCCGCGATATGAAATTCAATTAAGCGCTCAAGGGAGCCGTAATCCAGGCTACCATCCTCAAACATAGGTGTCACCAGAGCGACCATACTGCCATAAAACATTAACGTACCTGCTTCCTACAATAAAAACCACCATGGTACTGATCAGCACTCATGAAAACAAGCGACAATCAGACTGTTGTCCGTGCTACAGATCACGTATTATTAACGCAACACTGACAACAGGAGTTTTACGTGAACGCTTACCTCGTCATATCAGCACTAGGCGAAGACCAAACCGGTATCGTCAATGCCCTTTCAAAAACCATCATGGAACACCAATGTAATATCGACGACAGCCGCATGTCGGTTCTAGGCGGAGAGTTCGCCATCATACTGCTTGTATCAGGCAACAAAGAAAACATCCTGCAGCTGGAAGAACTAACACCTGAGCTTCAAAATAAGCTTGGCCTGACGATTATCTGCCGGCGCACACAAGAACAAGAACACACGAAGAACCGCTTGCCGTATAACGTTACAGCTGTCTCCATCGATCACCCAGGCATCGTGCAACAAATTGCTGATTATTTTTCCAGTCGCAACATCAACATCGAAAGCCTGACAACGGACACTTACCCTGCGGCACACACCGGAACGCCGATGTTTCGTATTTCAATGCTGGTATACATTGCTGCTGACAGCGGAATCATCACCTTAAGAGATGAGTTCATCAATTTCTGTGAAGACATGAATATCGACGCAACACTCGAAGCGTCAACACGCTAATCAAACAAAGAATTTAACAGGAAATAGTATGGCAAAGGTAAACATAGACAAAGCAGTGCCTGAGTTCTCATTAGCGGCGACTGGAGACAGCACTATCAAACTGTCAGATTTAAAAGGCCGCTTAGTTGTTATTTATTTTTATCCCAAAGACAGTACCCCGGGCTGTACGCTGGAAAGCCAAGACTTCCGAGACAACCATGCCAAGTTCAAACGTAATAAATGCATGATTCTGGGTGTATCACGTGACAGCATTAAGTCTCACGAAAATTTTAAAGCTAAACATGAAATGCCTTTCGAATTAATGTCTGACCACGAAGAAAAACTCTGCACCTTGTTTGACGTTATCAAAATAAAAAACATGTATGGAAAGCAGGTGCGTGGCATTGAACGCAGCACCTTTCTAATAGATAACAAAGGCATATTGCGCCAGGAATGGCGCAAGGTAAAAGTTAAAGGACACGTGGAAGAAGTGCTTGAAGCGGCAAAGACATTAAAAAAAGCGATGAACTAACACCTCAAAGCACCTAACTCTTCTTAAAATAACGCCAAGCTATACACGAGCGTTTAACACTTCAATTACATCGCCAATTTGAATGTTTATTTTTTTAGCAGCATTAGCTTGATTCGCTGCTACTTCGATTAAACCATTAGAATTTCTATACCAGAATAACTGACCGGACAGAACATCTGAAAATGTTCTTGAGTATTCGAGCTGCTTACCCGCGATCAAGATGCAATCTTGATCTGAAAGACTTTGTGATTGCACTCCTGTCAGCACATTTCCAAAGTGATCAATATAAACCACTGACGGATAGTCGATGGGCCAATCATTATTCATGCATTGCGCCTGCTCATGAACGGGGCCTGCAGGTTTCCCACCGCGCCCTAAACATGCCGCAACAGGAGCAAACAGATCCCGACCATGAAATGTTGCGGACAGCTTCTCAGGTACCCAGCTGATCTCCCAACACTGCGCATCACTGGCTTCTTTTGCTACACGATTAAACAAACCGTTATCCGGACCAACGAACCAATGCTTATTTACACGCAAAATAACTGGCAAACGACTGTTGCTTCCAACGCCAGGATCAACAACACAAAGAAACACCGTATTATCCGGAAATGATGGCGAATAAGCGGCTATCAGGTAGGCTGCGGATTTAATATTAAAAACAGGAATATCAGAAAACAGATCAATCACCGGGATACCCGGTGCTTCGCTGGCCAATACGGCTTTAAGCTGCCCTAGATATGGGCCATTTGCTGCAAAGTCAGTAACAAGTACTATCATGAATACAGTATAAAGTCACACAAGCTCATTATTGGGCGAATGGCAAAATGTAGATTAAAAAAAACCGGGCTATGCCCGGTTTTTTTTAATCTACTGTCAGCTCTTCACTGTCATCTACGACAATCGGCCTATCAACTAACTCCACAATTGCCATCTGTGCGCGGTCACCCGCACGAAAACCACACTTAAGTATCCGCATATAACCACCGGGACGCTCTTTATAACGCGGCCCTAATTCATTAAACAACTTAGTCACTGCATCACGATTTCTCAGACGGGCAAAAGCCAATCTTCGTTTAGCGACACTATCTATTTTCGACAATGTAATTAAAGGTTCAACAACCCTGCGCAACTCTTTAGCTTTAGGCAAGGTAGTACGAATCATTTCATGCTCCATTAATGATGAAGCCATATTTTTGAACATAGCCTGACGATGGCTGCTGTTCCGATTCAGTTTTCTTCCACTTTTATGATGACGCATTGTTCAAATCTCTACAAATATCATTTTTAGCTAAGCTATCGTTCTTTCTGATAACTCAGAGGAGTTATTACTTATTTCAAATAACCTGCTCTACTGTTTTATCCTGTCCAGCTAACGTTGCAGGCGGCCAATTTTCCAGTCTCATTCCCAAAGACAGACCATGTCTTGCAAGTATATCTTTGATTTCAGTCAACGATTTCTTACCTAAGTTAGGCATTTTCAACAACTCTACTTCTGTACGCTGAATCAAATCACCGATGTAGTAGATATTCTCAGCCTTAAGACAATTTGCTGAACGAACCGTCAATTCAAGATCATCAACAGGGCGAACAAGAACCGGATCAATGGCCTCTTCAAGCTGCTCTGGCGCTTCTTCAATAGTTGTTTCTAAGTCAACGAAGACAGACAACTGATCTTTAAGAATAGTCGCCGCACGACGAATGGTTTCTTCTGGATCAACACTACCGTTTGTTTCAAGCTCGATAATTAACTTATCAAGATCAGTACGCTGTTCAACACGCGCCGTATCAACTACATAAGCAATTCTACGAACAGGTGAGAACGAAGCATCAAGAAGCAACTTACCAATAGAACGATTAGTATCTTCAGGATCTACACGTGTACTAGCAGCCTGGTAACCACGACCCATCTCAATTTTCATTGTGATGTTTAGTTGGCCCGCTTCAGTCAAGTTGGCGATAACATGATCTGGATTAATGATTTCGACATCACTAACTGCTTCAATGTCACTCGCATAAACAGGACCTGAACCACTCTTTTTAAGTGTCAGCGTCGCATCTCTACGGCCTTCCATACGGATAGACAACCCCTTCAGGTTTAACAGGATGTCAATAACATCTTCCTGCACACCTTCCATAGATGAGTATTCGTGTAAGACACCATCGATTTCCACTTCAGTAACAGCACAACCAGGAATTGAAGATAACAATACCCGTCTTAGTGCATTACCAAGCGTATGACCGAAACCGCGCTCTAAAGGTTCTAGCGTGATTTTTGCACGATAATCGTTTATCGCCTGTACATCGACGACACGTGGTTTTAAAAATTCGGATACTGAGCCCGGCATAGATGCAGTCCTCTCCTATTGGACGTAAATCTTTATATTCGTTTTACTGCTAGTGTTGCCAAAATAAAGGCAAAATCAGCAATATTATTTAGAATACAATTCTACAATAAGGTGTTCATTAATTTCTGCTGAGAGATCGCTACGCTCTGGGCGTAGTTTAAAAACTCCCTGCATTTTTTTGGCATCAACATCCAGCCAATCTGAAACACCTTGCTGCTCTGCAAATTCAAGCGCTGCAGTAATACGCAGTTGTTTTTTTGCTTTTTCGTTAACACTGACAACATCATCAGGGCTTACTTGATAACTAGGAATATTTACTTTTCCACCGTTAACAGTAATCGCATTATGGCGGACCATCTGGCGTGCTTCACTTCGTGAAGCACCTATTCCCATGCGATAAACAACGTTGTCGAGACGGCACTCTAGAAGCTGCAACAGGTTCTCACCTGTAGAGCCTTTACGGCCATCCGCTTGTTTGTAATAACTACGGAATTGCTTTTCAAGCACACCATAAATACGGCGAACTTTTTGTTTTTCACGTAGCTGTACAGCGTAATCAGTCAAACGTGATCTGCGCTTTCCGTGCTGCCCAGGTGGGAAGGCGCGCTTTTCAATCGCGCACTTAGAGGTAAAACACTTTTCACCTTTCAGGAAAAGCTTTTCGCCCTCTCGGCGGCATAAGCGACATTTTGCTCCAGTATATTTAGCCACAATAACCTCTATTAAACTCTACGTTTCTTTGGCGGACGACAACCATTGTGTGGAATTGGCGTCACATCTGTAATGCTTGTAATGGTAAATCCAGCCGTATTCAACGCTCTAATTGAAGAATCACGACCAGGGCCTGGCCCTTTAACAAGTACATCTACATTTTTCATACCAAATTCTTTGACAACTTCTGCTGCCTTTTCTGCGGCAACCTGTGCAGCAAAAGGTGTACTTTTGCGCGAACCGCGAAAACCAGAACCACCCGCAGATGCCCACGATAATGTGTTGCCCTGCATATCTGTAATGGTAATAATTGTATTATTAAAAGTTGCATGGATATGTGCGACACCATCCACTACATTCTTTTTGACGCGCTTGCGTGCCCTTGTTGTACCCTTTGCCATTTAAATCGCCTTATTATTTCCTGATGGGTTTGCGTGGTCCTTTACGTGTCCGCGCATTTGTTTTAGTGCGCTGTCCACGTACAGGCAAGCCACGACGATGACGCAGCCCTCTGTAACAACCTAAATCCAGTAAGCGTTTGATGTTCAACGTCACTTCACGGCGCAAATCACCTTCTACTTCATACTTTCCAATTTCTGTACGTAACGCATTAAGCTCTTGCTCAGTAAGGTCCTTGATCTTTGAATCAGGCTTAACATCTGTAGCCTCGCAAATTTTCTGCGCGCGTGTTGGTCCAATTCCATATATCGCTGTCAACGCAACAACTGCGTGCTTTTGATCAGGTATATTGATGCCTGCTAAACGGGCCATCTAATCACTCCTACTCCGGTAGCTCTATGCTTACGAAAACGGTCAATTGTATTCGCTTAATGCGAACAAATCAACAACTGTTACTTAAAACAGGCTTTTTAACCCTGTCTTTGTTTATGACGACCATCTTTACAGATAACCCTTAAAACGCCTTTGCGTTTGATTACCTTGCAATTACGGCATATTTTTTTCACTGAAGCTCGTACCTTCATGAAAACTCTCCAATTTTAAATTCAGACTTCATTAGCGAACCAAGCCCGATCGGCCGTGGCTTTTCAGGTTAGCTTTTTTCATCAGGCCTTCATATTGACTCGACATCAAGTGGGCCTGCATTTGTGACATAAAATCCATCACAACAACAACAATAATCAATAGCGATGTACCGCCAAAATAGAAGGGCACATTCCAGTACAATATTAAAAACTCAGGCATTAAAGAAACAGCCGTAATATACATGGCACCAACCAAAGTCAACTTGCCCATTACCGAATCAATATAACTCGCCGTCTGCTCACCCGGCCTTATGCCTGGAATAAACGCACCTGATTTTTTCAAATTATCCGCCGTTTCTTTCGGGTTGAATACCAACGCCGTATAGAAAAAGCAGAAAAATATAATCGCTACAGCCAAAGCCAATACATACAAAGGTTGACCTGGCGAAAAGGTAGTAGAAATATCCTTTAACCAACCCATTCCATCAACACTGCCGAACCAACCCGCAATCGTAGCTGGAAACAAAATTATCGATGATGCAAAAATAGGAGGAATAACACCTGCCATATTTAGCTTCAAAGGTAAATGGCTAGCCTGGCTAGCATATACTCGCCGCCCTTGTTGTCGTTTAGCGTAATTAACGGTTATTCGCCGTTGGCCTCGCTCAATAAACACAACAAATGCAGTCACTGCAATAATCAGCACTATAAGAAACAATACAGTCATTGCATGTAACTCGCCCGTGCGAGCTAACTCAAGTGTTCCACCAACAGCTGAAGGTAAACCAACAACAATACCTGCGAAAATAATCAGCGATATTCCGTTGCCAATTCCACGTTCGGTAATCTGCTCACCAAGCCACATTAGAAAAACCGTACCTGTCACCAATGTGATTGCCGCTGTAATTCTAAATGCGAGACCTGGATCAACTACAATTGCCAAATTGCCTATCCTTTGGCTTTCAAGAGCAATCGCAATGCCCAACGCCTGAAAGGTGGCTAAAACTACAGTCAGATAACGCGTATAAGTCGTGATCTTACGCCTGCCGGCTTCGCCTTCTTTTTTAATCTGCATTAACTTCGGATGGACCGAAGACAATAATTGCAGAATAATAGAAGCAGAAATATAAGGCATAATGCCTAGCGCAAACACAGACAATCTACCTAAAGCACCACCCGAGAACATGTTAAACATGTCCAGAATCGTGCCACGCTGCTCTTCAAATAAAGCCGCTAATGCAACAGGGTCAATACCAGGTACAGGGATATACGCACCTATTCTAAATACCAGCAACGCACCTAATACAAATAAAAGACGACGTTTTAGCTCTGATAATTGGCCTGTACCACCGCCTTTTTGAGCAAGCCCTGCTTTACTTGCGACCACTTAATCCTCGATCTTTCCGCCAGCAGCTTCTATTGCAGCACGTGCACCTTTTGTGACAGCAATGCCGCGCAAATTAATGGCAACTGAGATCTCACCTGAAGCAATAACCTTTGCACTTTTGACATGTTTGCCAACGATATTCGCAGCAATCAAAGCACTCAAATCTACGCTGTTATCTTCTGTGAGACCCACTAATTCATGCAGGCGAACTTCAGCTTTTAATCTAGCCGTTCTTGAACTAAAACCTACCTTAGGCAAACGACGTTGCAAAGGCATCTGTCCACCTTCAAAACCTAATTTATGGAAACCACCTGAGCGAGAATGCTGACCTTTATGGCCACGTCCGCAGGTTTTTCCCAAACCAGATCCGATACCACGACCAACACGCTTGCGTGTTTGTTTCGCGCCTTCAGCAGGCTTTAAACTATTCAGACGCATTTTAAGCTTCCTCTACCTTTAACATATACGAGATCTTATTAATCATACCTCGAGTGCATGGAGTATCTTCTACAGCAACCGTATGGTGCATACGCCTGAGGCCTAAACCTCTGACACACGCTTTATGTGAAGGCAAGCGTGCAATCGGGCTACGCTTCAAAGTTACTTTGAGTTGTTTTTTACTCGCCATGACTAGCTCACTATATCCTTAACCTTTAAACCACGTTTCTGTGCAATCATTTCAGCATTGCTCATACCCTGCAAACCTTTGATCGTTGCACGGACAACATTGACCGGATTACTTGAGCCAATGCATTTTGCCAGTACATCCTGCACACCTAAAACCTCGAACACTGCTCTCATCGCACCACCGGCAATAATTCCTGTACCGGGTGAAGCAGGCTGCATGAAAACTTTTGCTGCGCCATGCCGTGCTGTCATAGAGTATTGTAGCGTTACTTTATTTAGCTTCACTTCAACCATGTTACGACGTGCTTCTTCCATCGCTTTTTGAATAGCCATTGGTACTTCACGTGCTTTACCGCTACCAAAACCAACCTTGCCATTTCCATCACCAACAACAGTTAGCGCAGAAAAACCAAACTGGCGTCCACCTTTTACAACTTTAGTTACACGTCTGACGCCAACAAGCTTTTCTTGTATGTCATCCGATGTACCACCTTGTGCTTCTATTCTTGCCATTTTAGCAGACCCTTAAAATTCCAGACCATTTTCACGTGCGGCTTCAGCCAGCGCTTTTACGCGCCCGTGGTATTTATATCCTGAGC
>Ga0316208_1000845_pt1 | contig 32914 bp, 22 predicted proteins | sample 3monopyrite_MG_FD_204944 | JGI IMG/M metagenome (GOLD analysis project Ga0316208, IMG submission 204944) | Microbial mat bacterial communities from mineral coupon in-situ incubated in ocean water Damariscotta River, Maine, United States -... | ecosystem: Environmental > Aquatic > Marine >...
ACCGGTATTATCTGTAATGGTGACATCATAACTGCCAGCACAGAGGTTGTTCTTAGGATTGGCCGAAGTGGCATCATCCCAAAGGAAAGTATAAGGAGCAGTACCCCCAGAAGGAGCAAGAGTGATCACCCCATCACAGACACCATTACAAGAAGTAGAGTCAATGACTTCGTTAGGCACAATGTTGCCACCCCCGTTGATGGTAAATGCCTCAACAATAGAACATCCGTTATTGTCAGTAATGGTAACATCGTAGTTGCCTGCTGTAAGTGCAGTTACTGTGTCTCCAACTTCAACACCTGTGCCTGACCAATCATAAGTGTAGGGTGCTGTTCCTCCCGAAGTACTGGAAGCACCAGCTGAACCATCACTACCTGGAGAACAGCTTTCGTCTATAGTATTTAATGTAGCAACAATAGTGGCCGATCCACCACCTATAGTATATGCTTGTATAATCGAACAACCTTTATTGTCTGTTATTGTTATGTCATAATTTCCAGCACTAAGTCCGCCAAGGGTATCTAATGTTGAGGCCGAACCAGACCATGCATAGGTATAAGGAGGAATTCCTCCTGTGGCTCCTGAAACATCAGCTGTTCCATCATTTCCAGGAGAACATGATTCATCTGTCGTTACTATATTGGCTAATATAGTATCTGGCTCTTCAACATTTGCAGTTTCAGCGACTGTACAACCAAATCTATCAGTTACAGTAACTGTATATGTCCCTACTGGTATGTTAGTTCTATTTCTAGTAGTAGGGCCATCGTTCCAATTAAAGGTCAAAGGCTGTAGGGCTAATAATGTTCTTATTCTTATTTCACCATCGGAGCCACCATTACATGTTACAGAATCTACTGTTGAGTTAACGATGAAAAAGCCTGCGCTTCCAATGGTAAAATCTGTTATTTTTTCACAACCATTGTTGTCTGTAATGGTTAAAGTATAATTTCCTGCTGCTAATCCATTGATATTGTTCGCTGTTGAAATGCTCGATGACCAAGCATACGTATATGGACCAGTTCCTCCAGAGGCAGCAGAGGCATCTGCAGAACCATTATTCCCCGGAAAGCAGGATTCGTCTGCGAGAATTAAGTTTGGCGCAATGGTATCTGGCTCATTGATTACATAAGATTCTGTGTTAGAGCAGCCATTGTTGTCCGTAACAGTTACATCATAATTTCCTGCACACAAAGAATCTCTTAATGATGTTGTACCGCCATCATTCCAATTGTATGTATAAGGTGCCAATCCTCCCGTCGGGATAAGGTTAATTTCACCATCACAAGAACCATTACATAAAGCATCTGTAACTGTTTCACTAAAGACAATAGTGGCCCCAGCATTGATTGTAAAAGATTCTGTAATTGAGCAGCCATTATTGTCAGTGATAGTAACTGTATAATTTCCTGCTAAAAGGCCAGTTACAGTATCCCCAACTTCAACTCCACTTCCAGACCAATCGTAGGTATAGGGTGCTGTCCCTCCAGAAGTGCTCGAAGCTCCTGCAGAAGCGTTGGCTGCTCCAGCACAAGATTCATCTACTCTATTGATCGTTGTAGAAATAAGGGAAGGTTCATCAATTCGAATGTTGTTGCTGTCGGCAGTACATCCGTTTGCATCTGTTACTGTTACAGAATATACTCCAGCGCATAGGCCGGTTGCGGGATTTGTTGTAGATCCGTCGCTCCAAGAAAAAGTATAAGGAGCTGTTCCACCAGATGGACTAAGTGTAACTTGTCCATCACATACGCCATTGCAACTCGCACTGTCTGCAATAGCATTTAAAGTTATGTTGTTGATGTCTAATACATCATATTGAATTATAGTATCACAACCCTTATTGTCAGTAAGTGTCAAAGTGTAAGTGCCAGATCCCAAACTGCCCAATGTTGCTGTTGTTCCCCCGGGTGATGACCAGTTAAAAGTATAAGGGGCAGAACCACCTGAAGGTGCAACAGAAATATTACCATCATTTACACCGCTACATGTTGCATTGGAAATGGAAGGATTATCTCTTAGTGTGTCTGGTTCGAAAATTGTAGAACTTGCAGTTTCAGTGCAGCCATTGTTATTGGTCACAGTAACTGTATATGTGCCTGCGCGAACATTGGTGTTAAACTGTCCAATTTCACCATTGGACCAAACATAAGCTGTGCTTGGAAAAACTTCGGTTCCACTAGTTGCGGAGGCGAATAAATCTCCTGATGATTGGCCATTACAATTTGCCGAATCTGCAGTAATTGAGATGTTTATTCCAATAGCTGGGTCAACTGTCGCAGAATTTGTTGCTGTACAGCCATTATCGTCTGTTACTGTAACAGTATATGTGCCTGGGTTTAAGTTTGAAATAGTTCGAGTACTTCCTCCTCCTGGATTCCAAAGGTAAGAATAGTCAAGGGCTGCCGTTCCACCAGAAACATTTACAGTGAGCTCACCATCATTATCTCCTGAACAAGTTTCATCTGTCACGCTGATAGAATCTATAAGAAGAACAGATGGGTCTGTCAATACATAGGTTCGACTACTAAAACAGCCATTATTGTCTGTTACTGTTATTGTATAAGAGCCAGAACTTATTCCTGAAAGTGTATTCGTTGTTCCACCGGGAGCAGACCAATTAAAAGTATAAGCCGGCGTTCCTCCACTTGGACTTACACGAATAAATCCATTTGAACCTCCAAAACATAAAATATCAGAGAGAGAGTCAGTCGTAATAACTACAGAAGGTGGTGCAGTTAGGGTAACTTGGTCAATAGCAGTACAACCATTGTTGTCTGTGACTGTAACAGTAAAAGTGCCTGCATCAAGACCTGTGGCATTAGCAGTTGTTTGGGCAGAGAGATCAGACCATAAATATGTATAAGGAGAAGTTCCTCCACTCGCTGTTACATTGGCGGTGCCATCATCAATTCCATTACATGTAGGATCAGTCGAAGAAGAAATTAATGCAGACAGCGCAGATGGTTCGTTAATTGTGGCAGTGGCAGTGTTTGTGCAGCCATTATTATCTGTAACAGTAACATCATAACTTCCTGCTAAAAGCGAATTCGCAGTGTCTGTAATTTGTGATGCTGCATTAACATCCCATAAATAAGTGTAGGGTAATGTGCCTCCTGTGGCGCTCACAATTGCAGAGCCTGATGCATCTCCATTACACAATACATCAATTGAATCAGTCGAAAGTGAAATGGCTGTGGGTTGATTTATTAAAATGCTTTCAGTGTCTGAACAGCCATTTGGGTCCGTAATAGTGACCGTATAAGTTCCTCCTGCCAATCCAGAAACAGTCGCAGTTGTTCCGCCAGTTAAGATTCCAGGACCCCAATTAAAAGTGTATGGCATTGAGCCGCCAGTCGCACTTGCCGTAGCTGTTCCGTCGTCTATGCCTGCACATGAGGCATCTATGCTAACAGGAATTGTTGCAATCAATGTGACAGGAGCACCAATAACTGCATTGGTGGTCGCTGTACAGCCATTATTATCAGTCACTGTAACCGTGTAGGTCGCAGCAGCTAAATTAGGATTAGCTGCTGTAGTCGGTAGATTTGACCATGCATAAGTGTATGGTGTTGTTCCACCTGCAGCCAAGACTCTTGCAAAACCATCGCTTAGGCCGTTACAAGAAGCATCTTCCAAAGAATCAATTGTTGCAGTCAATAATACAGGATCTGTTAAGGTAACGGTTAAGGTAGCTGTACAAGCATTATTGTCTGTAAGGGTGACAGTGTAAGTCCCTGAACTTAATCCTGTTCGATCTTCATTAGAAGAAATGTCGCTCCAGTTATACGTATATGCTGGTGTTCCACCTGATGCTGTGATGTTAATGCTACCATCGCTTGCGCCATTGCATAAAGGATCCGATTGACTATCTAGAGTTACTTGAAGTAAGGGTGGCTCAGAGACTGTAGTGTCGTCTACCACTGAACAACCAAATATATCCTCAACAGTGACAGAATATGTACCTGCTGTTAAGGTATTGATTGTTGGACCTGTTCCTGATGACCACGTAAAAGTTTTGGCTCCTATACCACCAGTGGCACTGGCTGTGATAGACCCAGTTGATTCTCCATTGCATAAAACATCTGTAACCGCAAAAGTTACGTCGATTTCGTCTGGTTCATCTACTAAGGCTGTTTGAGTTTGAGTACAGCCATTGTTGTCTGTAACCGTAACAGTGTAATTGCCTGCTACAATCCCACTTCTATTTTGCACATTGGCCGGCACAGGATTGTCGTTCCAAGCAAAAGTATATGGGCTTGTCCCGCCAGAGACTGTTGTATTGATTGAGCCATTGGCTTGACCAAAACAGAAGGCGTCACTTGGATTAAGATTAACAATAATGGCAGTAGCTTGACCAATAGTGAAAGTTTCTGTTGCTGTGCACCCTCCGTTGTCAGTTACTGTTACTGTGTAGTTGTTCGCACTTAGCCCCGTTTCAGTATCGGAATTGTTTGTTGGGGTGCTGCTCCAAGCATAAGAATAGGGCGCAGTTCCACCTGTTGGTACTGCTGTTGCAGAACCATCACTTGCCCCATTGCATAGTGCATTAGTCGGTGTAACGTTGGGGACAATGGGTGCAGGATTATTTAAGGTAACTGATGCGGAAGCGGTACAGTTGTTTCCGTCTGTGACAGTGATTGTATATGTTCCAGATGACAATCCTGTTCTGTCTTCTGTATTGGGAGCATCATTCCAATCGTAGGTGAGCACAGGAGTTCCTCCGCTTGCAGAAATGTCAATTGTTCCATCATTCCCATTATTGCAAGAGGGGTCTGTTTGATTGTCTATAGTAAGTTGCAAAAGTGGTGGTTCAGAAACCGTTGTATCATCTACTACCGTGCAGCCAAATATATCTTCAACGGTAACTGTATAAGTTCCAGCTGATAATGTGTTGATTGTTGGTCCAGTTCCAGACGCCCACGTATAGGTTTTAGCACCAATGCCTCCTGTGGCATTCGCAGTAATCGATCCTGTAGATTCTCCATTACACAATACATCAATTACTGTAAAAGTGACATCAATCTCATTGGGTTCATTTACAGTTGTGCTTCTTGATACAGTACATCCATTGTTATCAGTAACTGTAATGGTATATGTGCCGGCAGGAATATTGCTTCTATTTTGTGTAGTTGTGATAAGATCATTCCAAAGGAATGTATAAGGACTTGCCCCTCCTGACACTGTTGTATTGATGGAGCCATTGCTTTGCCCAAAACAGAAGGCATCACTTGGCGTTAAAGTTAAGTTGATAGCTGTAGGTTCCCCAATTGTAAATGTTTGTGTGCCAGTACATCCTTCTTTGTCTGTTACGGTTATTGTGTATGTACCTTGAGATAATCCGTTCTCCGTTTGAGCAATGCCAGCACTGCTGCTCCATGCATAAGTATATGTTGAGCCATTGCCACCTATGGGGTTGGCTGTAGCGCTTCCACCAGTTCCGCCGTTACACAAAGGCTGAGTTGTGCTCACTTGTGGAAGTATGGCATTAGGTTCGAGTACATCAACACTAATAGTATCTGAACAACCATTTGCGTCAGTAACTGTAACCTTATAGTTTCCGATACTTAAATTAAATATAGTATCTGCATGTAAGGGGTCAGTTATCAAGGTAGTGTCGCTTTCTAAAGTACTCCAATCAAATATAAAAGGAGGATTTCCTCCAAAGGCTAATGCTGCAGCGTATCCATCTGAGCCGCCATTACAAGTTACAGAGTCTTGGGAAATAACAGGTGTTACTTGAAATGGATCCGAAATATTGAAAAACTGAGGAAAACTTAATGTTCCATCTCCTAAATCTCTTACCCTTACTCGATAGGTCCCTGCCACGAGTTTTACTGTATCTCCAATCAATACAGTAGCAGGAGTTAGTACGTTATTCCATTCAAATTGGTAAGGTCCAACAGTACCAAAAACCGAAGTTTTAAATGCGCGCCCTGAATCTCCAGGGCAATTAGGGTTTTCTGAACTGAAAGTATAAGCAGTCACAACCGCATTTGCTTCAAATGCAGATATGATGAGAAAAGCTAAGGGTATAAAAAGTTTGATAAACTTTTTCATTGATTCAATAGTTGTCCATTTCTGTATTCTTTCCGTTCAAAATCAGATAATGATTATGCCGAAAAGGGTTCCAACAAATATAGATAAATCCATAGAAGCGTTGGGAGTTGGTTGATTTTATTCAGCTTATTAGACGAAATAAAGGCACATAAGGTTGTGCGTAGAATTATCTATAGGCGGGACAGGGTAAATGAGGCGTTTTCTCTCCAATTCTACAAGAGGTGAATTGGATCATTATCTCATGTGTCTCAGGAGCCACTTGACTGATTTCGTTGAGCGCATATTCATAAGAATAACCAATGGTCATTTTCTTTAAAAGTCTCATTTTAAGTATTCCGTAAGCAGAATTGAGGTATTTGCTCCCTACAGCCAATTGGATCTTTTTTTGATAATCTAATTCCAATGTAAAATCTAAAGTCGGAGAAACAACTGGGGAAAAATTGATCAACATTGATGGAATGACATCGATATTTATGCCTCTTATCCTATACCCAGTAGTGTAAAAGAAATGTGGGCTCAATCTATTTTCTTTGGTGCCAAATTTTCGAATTCGGGCAGGAAATAGCTGAAACATAGATAATCCCATATAAAAGTTTCTATTATGAATGAATCCACCAGGACTAATTTCAGGATAAACAAATGTGCTATTGTCTTCAGAGTTGATTGCGGGGTCAATGTTTTTATTACGCATTGTGATTCCATCGAAGGGTCGAGAAAACTGCTGAACACCTGCAAAGAGGCCTACACTTAAACGATAATTTGTCCAAAGTTTGATGTGGTAAGCATAGCCAATTTTCACATTTGATACACTGTAAATTCCAAAACGATCATTGCTAGCAAACAAGCCTACACCATGAAAATTCTCAGGGTATTTGTCCTCTTTGTTTATGCGTGTGCTGAATGAAGCCATGTAGGTTTCAGGAGCTCCCTCAAAACCAATCCACTGGCGTCGGTTGCCCATCGTGAATTCTGAGCAAGACTCTAAACCAGCAACAGCAGGGTTTAAAGCATATCTATTTAGTGTATATTGCGAATAAGAAGGTATTTGTTGCGCAAATATTAGCTTAACGCATGAGGTTAATGCAATTGTAAGAAGGATTTTAAGCAAGCCCCTCATCTAATAATTGTAACAGATCCATTGACAGCTTCCTCAACACAATTGTTAAAGAGTGAAATGACATAATAATAGGTTCCTTCTGGTACATTAGCGGCACCTTGTTTACCATCCCAACCCATGGTGTTATCGTAAACACTATTTACATATACTTGTTGTCCCCAACGATTGAAAATACGTACAACTGCACCATCAAAACTCGATATACCGTTAATGAACCATGTATCATTAATGCCATCGCCATTGGGGGTAAAAGTATTTTCAGCTTGAATTATTCGATCAATTTCTTTGTAGATAAACTTGACCTCGAAATGTTTTTGACAGCCTTGCCCATCTTCAATGATGAAATTATATATGCCAACGGCTAGGTCTGTAAAAATACCTGTTAGGTTCCTTTCATCTCCAAGAATGTATGTATATGGTGGAATGCCGCCCTCAGTATCGTATATAAATAGTTCACCATCTGTTCCATTACAAACTGGCAATTTAAGTTGAGTTTGAGAGGTAAAAACTCTCAGCTCACAGGGGGCTTGAGCTTCCGCAATAATTGCCATCATAACTATGATTAGAAAGCAAAGTGACTTACTCAAATTCATCGTCTAATGTTAGTAAGAAATATAATTTCTTGCAATTATTAATTTATGGTCGAACCATTTGAGATTTCTTTGTCTGGATTCAGCAAACTCAAATCACCTTCAGGATCCTCAGCCATAAGTAACATGCCTTGTGATTCTATGCCCATAATTTTCCTTGCTGCTAAATTGACAATAACCTCCACTTGCTTTCCGATAAGGTCATTTGGGCTGTAATGTTTTGCAATGCCCGAAACAATTGTGCGTTGTTCAAAGCCTAAATCAACACTTAACTTAAGTAACTTGTTACTTTTTTCTACTTTTTCCGCGGATTGAATGGTTCCTAATCGCAGATCAATTTTTTGAAACTCATCAAAGGAAATGTTCTCTTTCATTGGGGCGTATTTTAGTTGCTTTTTATCATTGTGAGTCTCAGTCAATTTTTGAATTTCTTTTTGAATTGCATCATCGTCGATCTTCTTAAAAAGCAAACCTTCATTTTTAATGGTGCAATTTGGTAAAATTAGTTCTATACCTCCAAGTTGATCCCAGTTGGAAGATCTTAAGCCTATCATTCTTTGCAGTTTCTGACAGCTTTTAGGGATAAAAGGTGTAAAGGCGATACAAGCATTTGCGCAAATTTGTAGGCTTAAATATAAGATGTCTTGCACTTTTTGCTCATCCGTTTTGATGAGTTTCCAAGGTTCTTCATCTGCAAGGAATTTATTCCCAAGGCGACAGATGGCCATTGCCTCATTCAAAGCTAGGCGAAACTGAAATTTATTCAAGGCTTTGGTGCAACGGTTAACGATGTCTTTTAATTCTTTGACAATGTTATCATACTGCTTTAAGTCTTTAGCAGCGTGGACTTTCCCATCGAAATACTTATCTGTAAGTACAAGGGTTCGATTTACGAAATTTCCGAAAATGGCTACAAGTTCGTTGTTGTTGCGTGCTTGAAAATCTTCCCAAGTGAATTCGCTGTCCTTTTGCTCAGGGGCAATGGAACAAAGAACATACCTCAAGACATCTTCTTTTTCAGGGAAATCATTAATGTATTCATGCAGCCATACAGCCCAGTTTCTTGAAGTTGATATTTTTTTTCCTTGAAGGTTTAAGAATTCATTTGCAGGAACATTATATGGAAGTATAAATTTTCCATGGGCCTTTAATAGGATGGGGAAAATGATACAGTGAAATACAATGTTGTCTTTTCCAATAAAATGTACCAATTCCGTGTCTTGGTTTAGCCACAAATCTTCCCAAGAAGTTTTGTTTTCTTTTGCCCATGCTTTGGTGGCACTAATGTATCCTATTGGTGCATCTAGCCATACGTAAAGGACTTTTCCTTCCGCATCTTTTATTGGCACTTTCACTCCCCAATCCAAGTCTCTTGTCATGGCTCTTGGCCTCAAGCCTGCATCTAACCATGATTTGCATTGTCCAATAACCTGATTTCTCCAATCTTCAGGAAGATGGTGTGGCTGCCCTTCGAGAGTTCCATGCTCAATCCAGTCTTTTAACCATGCCTCATGATCTTGCATGGGTAGATACCAATGCGTTGTCGTTTTTAATACTGGGGACTCTCCGCTGAGGGTTGATTTTGGAGCAACTAATTCGCTAGGACTAAGCGCGCTGCCACAGTTTTCACATTGGTCACCATAAGCATTGTCGTAACCACATTTTGGACATTCTCCAGTGATGTACCGATCTGCCAAGAATTGACCATATGTCTCATCGTAGAATTGCTCTGAGGTTTCTTTAGTAAAGACACCTTTTCTCTCAAGCGTTAGAAAAAATTCTTCGGCAGTTTTATGGTGCAATGGGGCAGAAGTTCGATGATAAACATCAAAGTCAATTCCGAGATTTTCAAAGGCCTTTTTGTTTAATTCATGGTATTTATTGACAATCTCTAATGGACTCTTGCCCTCTTTCTTTGCCCTCAAGGTTATGGCAGCACCATGTTCATCAGAACCGCAGACGAACACCACATCCTCTCCTTTAGATTTTAAAAACCTGACATAAATGTCAGCCGGCAAATAGGCTCCTGCTAAATGTCCAATGTGCAATGGGCCATTGGCATAGGGCAAGGCCGCAGTTACCAGATGTTTTTTTAATTTTGAAGGCATAGAAATTTTTCTAATGCGCAAATATAAGGAGGCTCATGTTTGTTGTAATGACTAAACTTTGCTTAAAGTTCTCCCATATGATTTCTTTTTTTTCTCCGTTTAACGATCACATTAAGAAAAATGGAACAAAGAATAAGCAGAGCTCCGGTATAAAATCCAGCGGACATTTTTTCCTCATCACCAAAAATGACAAGGGCCATTAAAATGCCATAAACTGGCTCAAGGTTGATACTTAAACTCACTGTAAAAGGGGTAAGTTCTTGCATAACTTTAACGCTAGCAACAAAGGCAAAAGCAGTACAAATAACACCGAGAATACCTATATAGATGGCGTCATTTAAACTCAAATCAAAAGAAGGGAAACTGTTAGGCTTAAAGAAAAGAAAGTATAAACTTATGGCAATTACGCCACCACTCAATTCGTAAAATGAAATGATCCCAGAAGAAAATCGCTTAATCAATCTACCATTTATTACAGTAAACAAAGAAGCGAGAAAGGCAGCAAGAATTGCCAAATAGATCCCAATCGAATTTTCTGGTTCAAAAGCGAAAATGAAATAGAGCCCAACAATTACCATAAACCCAAGCAATAATTCATACAACTGTATTTTCCTTTTAAAAAATAGGGGTTCTAATATTGCTGTAAAAAGAGCAGCTGTTGAAAGTGAGGCTAATGTTACAGAAACATTAGATTGATTAATGGCCTCGAAAAAGCAGATCCAATGAGCGGCTATAATAAAGCCTGTGAAAAAAGTGACTAAACCTCCTTTTAAAGAAAGCAACAGTTTGGTTCTTTTAAATTTTAAATAAATAAAAATAGCAACTGAAGCGATGAGCATTCTATACCATACCAATGGTTCAGCCTCTATGGTGATGAGTTTACCTAGAATGGCGGTAAACCCAAAAATGAGGACGACAATATGAAGTAAGATCAGGTTTTTCAGAGCAAAGTGCTTTTTTTCAAATCGAATGGGGAAGATACAGAACAGGTTTACTGGGGCTTGCATCGTTTTCAAAAGAAGCAATTTGCAAATTCAATAAGTATAAACCATCATCCACAGAATCAGGCACATAAATTAGTTCTGTGATTGTTCTTTCCATATTTGTGTTATGTGGGTGTTCCCAAAAAGCATGGTGAGCGGCTAGTTTACCTTCATCAAATTCTCGGTCCACTGAAGGCAAATCAATGAGAAAATGATTTATTCCGCGCTTAATTAATTGCTGCATTGCTTTTTCTTCCACATAGGGTGGATTGGTTTGGGAATATTGACGAAACAGCTTTTCATTTTCATTTGGTGAAGTGCGAATAATTAATGCTGATATATTTTCGCAGCAAAGTAGATTTTCCAAATCTTTCCACAAGATTACTTGGTCGCCATTTTCCATTTTCTTTGGTTGAACGGTGATGACTTCGGCCCAAAAGAAAAATTTTTTTAATGCTTTATTGATGGAGTATACTTCTTGAGCAATATGTCCTACACACTCTGTATGCGTGCCATTGCCGTGAGGATTGAAGCAAATGTCTCTAAAATTTACACTACCTCCTTCATTAACAGCACCTGTAAATTCTTCGGTTCTTACTGCATCAATACGAACAGGGGGTACATACCAAGCAGTAACACGCTTCTTAAGTGTATCAAGTGGGATAGAAATGTCAATGGCTTGAGACAAATCAATGTTGTACTTTTTATTGGAATGTTCTAAGCTTGCTATCATAGGTGGATTACTTTCAATCTAAGCTAAATTACACGCTTTAGGTTAACTTTACGTCTTTACTATCTATCTGAAATAATAATCATGAACAGAATTTCTCAACTACTACTTTGTTTTTTCGTTTGCATGGCTAGCGGTTCATTTGCACAAAACTATTGGAAAGCCTTCCACTTGTCTGATGGTTTAATCGATTCTACAATCGTAGACTTAGCTATAGGTAATACGGAAGTTTACATTGCAACGCCAGCAGGATTCTCTGTGTTTGGTAATGAAACGTTTACCAACTACGATACCTCAAATACGGATTTGCCTTCTAACAATATTAAGGTGGTTCGTAGTTTTAAAGACACCGTATGGATGATAACTGATAGTGGGTTAAGCCGTTTTGTCAATGGTAATTTTACACACTACACAGTTGATAGCGGATTGGTTAGTAATGAACTCAATGACATTGCGATTAATTCCAAAGGAGATGTTTGGGCAGCCTCAAGTTCAGGAATTTCGGTTTGGTCAAAGGGCACATTTACCAATGATTTAACTAAGTCAGTGAATGACATTGCCATCAATAAAGGCGATTCGGTTTATGCCAACACCAATACTACAGTAATCAATGTTCCTTTTCCTCCATTGACTACCGAATTGTTCGATGGCAATTCATGGAGTCCAATACGCGATACAGCCTTTTCAGTAATTATTGATTCAAAGTTTATTACACTTTCTGACGGAGGTGTCGGTGTTACTTCAGTCAACACTGGAGGATATACTATTGACAGTGTATTCTCATTAACGAACTATTTGCCTAGGATTCGAGGCACTGAATTTCAGAAAATAGACTTTATAGATAGAGACGATAATGGGAATGTGTGGTTGGCTGGCTCAATGGTAAATGCATCAGCTATACAAGATGGTGGCATTCACAAATGGGATGGACAAAAGTTTAGTCATTATTTAATCGGTTTACCAGACCGTAATGTAAATGTCATTAGGCATTCTTCTACCACAAAGAAATTATACATTGGAACGGAAAATGGCTTTGCCATGGCAGATGACACACTCACTGCTAAAGCCTTTGAAGGAGAGTTAAGTACATCAAGTATAAGAACCAGGGTTATGTCCAACGGTAGAATTGCGAGTGACCCTTTTTTGGAAAAGCCTAATGGTTCTCCTGCAGGCTTTGAATTCCCTATAAATTCTGGCAGACGGCTTATCTATAGCATTATGCCGTTGATTGAAGCAAAAAATCCTAGAGGAGATGTTTTTTTGGCAAAAGATCAATTTAATTTGAGTGATTTTGTTGAAGGGCCAATTAATGATCTTCAATTTCCACGAACAAGTACTTTGATAAAAATCACGAGAGAAGAGGTGCGTTTTCATTTAATGAATTTTCAAAATCCTGGGTATAAAATGCCTGAATCAATCAGATTGTGGCCTGGAAACGGTGACATTACAATTGGGGAAGCAGAGGACATGGCCCCTTTTGTAGATGTGAATGGCAGCAGATGTTATGATCCAGAAAATGGAGATTACCCCTATTTATTGGGCGATACAGCCTATTATTTCATCACTAATGTTGAAGCATCTAAGTTAAGTTTGACCCCAGGTCTAAAATTAGAATTGCATGGAATGGTTTATGTGTATAATCAACCATCCTTAGAGTACATAGATAGAAGTGTTTTTATACGTTATACCCTTATCAATAGATCAAAAACGACCTATAACGATATAAAGTTCGCTATGAATATTGATGCTGATGTTGGATACCCTAACGATGATTTTACAGGATGCGAACCCGCATCAAATATTTTCTATTCCTACAATGGAGACGATTTTGATGAATCTACTTCTCGGAATAAAGGCTATGGAGATACAATCCCTTCTGTTGGTGCGAAATTTATTAATCAAAAGATGACAGGATATATCAATCCAGATGTCGCACTCATAAATAATAATATTTTTTTTAAACGAATACTAGAAGCTCAATTTAGCAATGGAACACCTATAAGTTTTGGTGGCAATGGCAATGATCCTAGCAGAACCGACAGTACCGAATTTCTTTTTCCTGGAGATGTCAATAATATTTCAGAATGGTCTGAAATAAATCCTGGGCCTGGTTATCCGCAAAATAGTGCCGGAGATCGCAACATGTATGGTATGATAATGCCCTTTAGTTTAAATTCGGGAGAAAGAAAGGTTATTGATATTGCCATTGGGGTCGGCTTGGACACATCTCATAGAAACTATTTGGACAATATAGATTTGCTCATTGATAATTTGAATAAAGCAGCGAATTTTCAAAAAGGTGATGTGATTTTGTCACCTGATTTCACCTATTCCTCATGTATTACTCCGATTGATAAATTGAAGAAAATTGCAGAAAGGAATTACATCGAATTGTTCCCGAACCCAACTTCAAGGACCATTAATTTGCGTTCATCTTTACAACTGACTGAGATCTCTGTGTTTAATGTTGAAGGTAAGCTGGTAGTAAACAAAAGCATTCGCAATCAAAATCCAATTCAAGCCATTGAACTTCCTACTTCTTTAAAAAACGGGGTGTATTTCTTGCGAGCCCAAGACATCAACAATGCCATCCATTCAAAAGCATTTGTCCTGCGTTCTGAACGCTAAGGTCTCAGTTGCACAACAATAGGCATCGACATGCGAAGGCTCACTTTTTTGCTTTGTTGCACACCCGCACGCATAGGAGCCAATTGAAGCAATGCCTTTTTTGCGGCACTAGCCATGAGTGGATGGTTTGTTTCTAAAACTTTCACCTCAGTGATTTTCCCCTCCGTATTGACCAAAAACGACATATTTGCTGCAAAGGTGCCTCCAGCATCTCTCAATTGATCTGGAAAAACAAATACCTCTTGAACCCTTTTTCGAATCGCTAACATACTGCAATCAAGGGAAGCTTGACCCTTCAGTCCATCACATTCAGAATAATGGGGATAAATTTCTGTGGAAACAAATGGCAAAGGATCATAAGGCAGATCCTCCTCATCCATGCCATACAATGACGGGTCAAAAGCATCAATGGCTGCATTTTTGAAGTCATCTGCATTCAAATTTTGATAGTCAAAGTAGTCATTAATTATTACAAATACTTCCGAGGATGTTTTCGGTAGTATAGGTTTTTTGACTTTATCTATCCGATAAGTTTCAGGTATTTCTATGATTTCATTAGCATAATCGGGCATGGTTTCTTTAAAACTCTTATCAGTTGTTGAGGTCTTCCATTCAAATGCTGTCAAAACGAAGGCCAAACTTAATGAGAGTCCAATAAGTAGACGACTACGACTTTGTAATATAGATTGGGGTGTATTTTTCATTTCTTTTTATTTTAAACGCCTTTAGTCTTCAATAAATTGTTGAAGAAGGTAGATGCACATTGCTTAGCTTTGCTCTCGCTGCGTTTAAAGATTAATAGTAGCACTGTTCAAATGCCAAAAAAGAAAAAAAAATCTCCTTCCTTAGAATATAAGATTCTTCAAATATTCTGTGATCACCCAAATCAATTACTCAATTACAAGCAAATTGCACGACAATTGGGCATAAAGCAGACATCAAAGAAAAAAATGATTGCGCGTTTGCTCTTTGATATGAGCAATGACAACAAAATCATAGAAGAACGACCTGGCAAATACAAGTGTCACCCATCAAAAATAAATCGTCAAACAATTGTTGGAAAAATTGACATGACAAGTAACGGCTCAGCCTATGTAGTTGTGGATGGATTAGAAAACGACATTTACATAACTGAGCAAAACTTGGGCAATGCATTGCATGGGGATCAGGTTGAAATGCAAATCCTCAAGGTGAAAAGAAACGGGAAAGCGGTAGCTAAAGTCACAAAAGTGCTAGAGCGGCAGCGTATGGAGTTTGTTGGAGTGGTCGAAAAATCATTGAAATATGCCTTCTTGATTCCTGACAGTAAGAAAATGCCAGTCGACATTTTTATCCCTTTGGATAAATTGAAAGGTGCTCAAACAGGTGACAAAGCGATTGCACGTATAAAAAATTGGCCATCAGATGCCGACAGTCCATTTGGTGAAATCGTGAAATTATTGGGCAAACCTGGCGAGAACGAGACTGAGATGCACTCCATCATGGTAGAATATGCGCTGCCGTATGAATTCCCGAAGCACATTTTGGAAGAAGCGAAAGGCTTGGATGTGGAGATTAAAGAAGATGAGGTAAAAAAAAGGAAAGATTACAGGCAAATAACCACCTTCACTATTGACCCATCAGATGCAAAAGATTTCGACGATGCACTCTCCATACAGCAATTGTCTAATGGCAATATTGAAGTTGGGGTGCACATAGCAGATGTGAGTCATTATTTAAAAGAAGGGAGCATCTTAGATCAGGAAGCTTATGAACGGGCTACCTCTGTTTATTTGGTGGATAGGGTTGTGCCAATGTTGCCAGAGGTCTTGTCAAATATGGCTTGTTCATTGCGGCCAAATGAAGACAAGTATTGTTTCTCAGCCATTTTTGAATTGGATCAAAATGCCAATGTGCTGAAAAAATGGTTTGGTCGTACGGCCATCCACTCTGACCATCGATTTGCCTATGAGGATGCACAAAAAATCATTGAAGGTGATAAGGGTCCATTTTATAAGGAGATCAATCAGTTGAATGTATTGGCTAAAAAGCTACGAGAAGAAAGGTTTAATAAAGGGTCAATTGATTTTCATGCATTGGAGGTGAAATTTAAGTTGGACGAAAAAGGGCAACCTCTTGGAGTGTTTCTAAAAGAACAAAAAGACGCCAATAAATTGATCGAAGAGTTTATGTTGTTGGCCAACAAAGAAGTCGCAAGTTATATCAATGAAAAGCAGAATGGAAAAGCCTTTGTGTACCGCATACATGACAAACCAGATACAGATAAACTACAGACGTTCGGAGAATTCATCAAAAAGTTTGGCCATAGAATAGACACTACTTCTCCTAAGGGAATTTCAAAAAGTTTAAATCAATTGATGAAGGCTGTTGAAGGAAAATCGGAAGAAAACCTCATTTCTCAGTTGGCCATTAGAACCATGGCAAAAGCTATCTATTCTACAGACAATATTGGGCATTATGGCCTTGGATTTAGTCACTACACCCACTTTACTTCACCAATACGTAGGTACCCAGATGTAATGGTGCACAGATTGTTGGATCATTATTTAAACAAGGGAAAAGCAATTGCAAAGGAAGCCATTGAAGAAAAGTGCAAACACTCTTCTGAAAAGGAAAAACTTGCAACTGATGCTGAGCGCGCATCAATTAAATTCATGCAAGTGAAGTTTATGCAAGATAAAGTAGGCGAAATATTTGGAGGAGTAATTTCAGGAGTAAGTGAGTGGGGCCTTTTTGTAGAACTAGAAGGCAATAAATGTGAAGGACTTATCCGAACAAAAAGCCTCACCGATGATTTCTTCAATTTCAACCCTGATCAGTATGCACTAATTGGTAAAAGAACAGGGAAAGTTTACCGCATAGGCGATGAACTTACCGTAAGAATTCAGCGTGCCGATCTTTCTAAAAAGCAACTCGACTTTGAGCTTGTCAATGACTTTGATTTATAGTTTAGTTAAATGTTGGATAATAAGAAATTTAGCTACAAATTGTCGTTCTTGGCAGACAACTTGTAAAATGATTTTTGCATTTGAATAAAAAGTAATTTTGCGCCTTCATTTAAAAGGGTATAAAATGCAAATTAATTTTAAAGAAGTTTTCACAGCAGGCATGGTCTTGTTTGCCGTAATTGATATCATTGGGTCTGTGCCTATAATCATAGATCTTCGTCAGAAAGTAGGACACATTAAGTCTGAAAAAGCCTCTATCGTGGCCATGGTTCTCCTCATACTATTTTTATTTGTTGGAGAGTCCATATTAAACCTAATTGGCATCGATGTAAGTTCTTTTGCCATTGCGGGTTCATTTATTCTTTTCTTTCTTGCTTTGGAGATGATTTTAGGCATCAAATTGTACAAGGATGATATCCCTGAAACAGCCTCTATCGTTCCTATTGCCTTTCCACTAATTGCTGGCGCCGGAACCATGACCTCCTTACTTTCATTGCGTGCAGAATTTGAGGTGCAAAACATTATACTCGCAATCATTTTCAACATTATCGTGGTGTACATTGTGCTTAAGTCTTCGTCTAAAATTGAGCGTGTTTTAGGACCTGCTGGAATAGCTGTCTTAAGAAAAGTTTTTGGCATTGTATTGTTGGCCATAGCAGTGAAGCTGTTTAGAACCAATTTTGGGATTTAACAAAATACAGGGTTGAACTGTTAACTTAGCTTTAAAAATAGAAGCATGCCGAATCTTTTTAAGAATAAAGAGGACCAAGAAGTTAAAATTGGAAAACCAGAATGGTTAAAGACAAAGATTTCTTCAGGCGCAGAATATCGGGAGGTAAAAAAGACAGTAAAAGATCACCAATTGCACACCATTTGCGAATCTGGCAAATGCCCAAATCAAGCTGAATGTTGGAGTGCTGGAACAGCGACATTTATGATATTGGGCAATACCTGCACACGTTCATGTCAATTTTGTAATGTGGATACTGGCAAACCTGAAGATGTTGACCCATTTGAGGCATTGCGCGTGGCAAAATCTATTAAGTTTATGGGTTTAAAGCATGCTGTAATTACATCGGTTGACCGTGATGATTTGCCTGATGGAGGAGCTCATGCCTGGAAAAGAACTGTGGAGCTCACTCGCAAACACAATCCTGGGATTACGATTGAAACACTCATTCCTGATTTCAAAGGAGAATGGGAAAACTTGGAGCCAATAATGGAAGTGTCTCCAGAGATTGTTTCGCACAATATGGAGACTGTGCGCAGAATTACTAGCAAAGTGCGTGTTCAAGCGAAATATGATCGGAGTCTAGAAGTGTTGGAGCGATTGAAGAAAGGAGGAATTAACAAAACCAAATCTGGCATAATGGTGGGCTTAGGAGAATTTGAGCAAGAAGTCATTGAATGCATGGATGATTTGATAAGCGCAGGCGTAGACATTTTGACCATTGGACAGTACATGCAACCTACAAAAAAGCATTTATCGGTGCAAGAATACGTGCATCCTGATCAATTTGCGAGATACAATAAAATAGGAATGGAGAAAGGCTTTGCACATGTGGAAAGTGGCCCTTTAGTCCGATCTTCCTATCATGCAGAAAGGCACATATAAGTTAAAAATATCAGAATTGTGACTCAAATTTTTTGAGAAGTGTATCGCAAACCTTTTCGAAGTTCATCTCTTTACCGAGCTCATTTGCCAACGAAGTCACTCCTTTGTCTTCTATGCCGCAAGGAATGATGTTCTCAAAATAACTCAAGTCTGTATTGATATTGAATGCAAACCCATGCATACTAATGCCACGACTCACTTTGATTCCAAGGGCACAAATTTTACGTTCAGCTGGTTTTCCCACATCCAACCAAACGCCACTCGCACCAGTTGAGCGTTCTCCTCTAAGCCCATATTCTGCAATACATTGAATAATACACTCTTCTACTGTATCAACATATTGCCGAACTCCCATGCCAAAACTTCCTAAATCAAAAATAGGATAGCCAGTAAGTTGACCTGGGCCATGATAGGTAATGTCACCTCCACGATTGGTGCGATAAAATTCTGCACCAGTCTCTTCAATTGGAATTTTTAGGTTGTTTTCGTCCCCTGATTTCCCCAATGTATATACAGGAGTATGTTCCAAAAAGATCAGGTGATTGATGGCTCCTATTCCATTGTTTTTTCGTTCAATGGCAGCATTAAAAAAGGCTTCTTGAAAATGCAAAGCATCACCATATGCAGTCTGATCAAGCCTGATGTAATTAAACCCCATATGCAATAAACGTATTTAATGGTCAAACGGTTTCTGCGATTTCTGTTTACTTTCGTATTTAAAGTCATTTATGAACGAAATCACCATATACACAGACGGTTCAGCAAAGGGAAACCCCGGGAAAGGTGGATATGGAGCTGTGCTTATCGCAGGCAATCGGCGTAAAGAGATATCAGAAGGCTTTGAATTGACTACCAATAATCGGATGGAATTGTTGAGCGTAATTAAGGCTCTGGAAATTTTAAAAACACAACCCTCAATTGTAAATGTATTTTCAGACTCAAAATATGTAGTGGATTCCATCGAAAAGGGTTGGGTATTTAATTGGGAGAAAAAAGGCTTTGACAAAAAGAAAAACATTGATTTATGGAGGCGTTTTTTACAGATTTATCGTAAGCATAATGTTTCCTTTCATTGGGTAAAAGGGCATGATGGAAATGAGCTGAATGAACGCTGTGATCAACTCGCTGTAAAAGCGAGCAATGGAGAACAATTACAAAAGGATTTTGGCTATATAGCGAGCAAAGACGAATCTACTCTCTTCTAATTGTTATTCAGCAATTTAAGAAGAGTTTCATTGCTTTCAGTCTTTTTCAAGCTAGTCAATTGAGCATCTATTTTGTTGATCATCGAAGAAATAAACCTTTGTTCTTCGATTAGTTCATTTGAATCTGGAGTTTTAGCGAGCTGAATGTTCAACTTCTCATTGCTTTCATTCAAGGAGGACTTTAAGCTGATCATATTCAACAATGCACCATAACGTATGAACCAGAGTTCATCTCCTGTCAAATCGAACAATAATGGCAAAGCATTTTTTTGTTCGTTGAGGGATTGTTTACTTAAAAACTCACCGAAAAGTTGAATCATTTGGTATTTGCTAAATCCATTTGTATTTTCGATATGTTGTGTAAAAAAATGACTGTATTTCTCATCTCCATTGTTTGCATAAATTCCTGCGATTGAGCGTAATAATGTAGCATTGTCTTCATTTTCTAACAATTTTGCAGAAGACAATGCTTCTTGAGGTTTGCTCTTATAATATGCCGTCAATGTTGAAGCGGCAACTCTGTATGAAAGGTCATTTATGCCTTTTTCAAAAGTGCTTTTTTCGAAGCTTTCTGCATAAAACTTACCTATTGCCTCATAAGCTGCTGAACGCACGTTTGACTCTTGGTCATTTTCTGCCAATCTTATAAGCTTTTCTAAAGTATTGCTAGAATCACCTTGGACAAGTGGTTCAATTTGTTTAATTGCGACATAGCGCATGTGCCAGAAATCATGTTCAAGGGCATCTTTAAACACCTTGATCGATTCTTCAGAAGTATCATCTTTTAAAATATTGAGGGCGAGGTACTGATTTTTGTATTGAGGGAAATTCTGATACAAGAGCGCAGCATCTACTTTACTGAAACCTTGATCCAATTCAAGGAGTAAATCTTTGCTTGCATCAAGATTGACAAGCAAAGGCTTAGTTGGAAAATGAAGTTCAAATTTTTGCGTTCGTTGATTTAACCAAATTGTTTTGTAGCTTATTTTATTGGCATTGTCCAATATGGCTACTTCAATAGGCAAAGTAAATATTTCAGAAACATTACCTCCCTCTTGAGTTTGCTGTATTGAAATATTTAACTGACCCAAGCTGTCATTGTAATTCCACTGACTGCTTAATATCGGGTGACCAGGGCTTAAAAACCATTGATTGAAAAACCAATTTAAATCCTCTCCAGTTACCTCTTCAAAGGCTAGTCTTAAATCGTGTATTTCAACAGAAGTAAATTCATTTTTTTCTAGATAAAATGCCAATGATTTAAAAAAGGCATCGTCACCCACTTGCTTTCTTAACATGTGCAGTACCCTTCCACCTTTCTGATAGGAGTGGCGATCAAACATTTCTTCCCTCTGGCCATAATTGAAACGAATCAAACTTTTTGGATTCAGCCTAGCTTCATTTAAATAAGCACGCAAATCATTGTTTAACTTATAGTCTGCAGTATACTTCCCATGTTTGTATTCATTCCAGAGGTATTCGCCATAGGTAGCAAAAGACTCGTTTAAAGGTAAATTTGACCAAGATTCACATGTCACAAGATCCCCAAACCAATGATGAAACATTTCATGGGCAACGATGTCTTCTCCATTATAGTCCTCTAAGTAGCGCTCATCTCCCTGCACAAATTCCCCATAAATAACTGCAGATGTGTTTTCCATAGCTCCAGAAACATAATCCCTTACAACTACTTGATCAAACTTATCCCATGGATATTGATATTGCAGTTTTTCGCTGAAGAAAGTCAACATTTCTGGGGTGTGAGGAAAGATGCGTTTAGCAAGATTTTTATATTGAGGCTCTACATAATAATTCACAGCCTTGTCATTCCATTGATCTTTTACGATTGCATATTCCCCAATCGCCAACATGAATAGGTAAGGTGCATGCGGCAATGATTGTTTCCAATAATCTGTTCTTGTGCCATTTCCATTGTCCGTTTGAAAAATAAGCTCTCCGTTAGAGAGGGTTTTGAAGATTGTGTCAACGGTTATGTACATTTCCTGAGTGCATCTTTCATTGGGAGCATCCACCGTAGGAAACCAACAAGAACTGGATTCTGTTTCTCCCTGAGTCCATATCTGACGGGGCTTATTTTCAATTTCTCCTGTTGGATTTATGAAATACAAGCCGATATCATTTGTGATGGCAGCACTACCTCCAGACTTTAACTTATTAGGCATAGCAACATAATCAATAGATAGTGAAAGTGTATCTTTTCTGTAGTATGTCTTTTCTAAGTCAACCTTTATTATTAAACCATCATAGGTATAATTGAGTTTGCTTTTTCTACCAAGGCCATCTAACAATGCAATTTCTTTTATTTCGAAGCCTTTAGCATCAAGTAAAATACTATCGGTTGGATAAAAGTATGGTCGAAAATCTATGCTTGCTTTGCCCATTAAAAAAGTGCTGTCCCAATTAAAAGAGACTTCAAGTTTTGTGTGGAGAATGTCAACTATATGCTTTTCTGATGCTCTATATTGGTGGTAGATGTTATCTGAGCCAACCTCTACAGTATCTAAAACAATGCTTGGAGTTGAATCCTGGATAGTTTTTAAAGAGCTACAAGACCAAAAAGTCAAGGCTATAAAAGCAAATTGATAAATACGTCGCATAATTTTTTTTGTTAGATCGATGGCAAAACTCATCAAATTATACAGCAATTCAAACATTAAAAAGAACAGCTTATTCATAAAGATTATATTTGTATCCATGAGCGTTTTGACAGCACATATTGGCGATAAAAGCCAAATGAAAGTGACCCAAGTAGATGGTTGTTTTCATGTAGATGGGAAAAAGATAAATTTGGACATCGTTAAGGTTTCTGAAGGAAGTTACCATCTTATTTCAGAAAATCGATCTTACAATGCATCGCTAGTCAATGCGGACTATAAAGCGAAAACCTTTACTTTCAATATTGATGGACGTGCCTACCATGTAAAGATTGAAGATCAGTTTGATCAATTGTTGCAAAAACTTGGAATGGATATAGTTGCGGATAAGGGTTTTACTGAGTTAAAAGCCCCTATGCCTGGTAAAGTGCTCTCTGTGTCTGTTGGAAATGGCGCTTCCATTAAAGAAGGGGAGCCGTTGCTCATCCTTGAGGCCATGAAAATGGAGAACGTATTAAAAGCACCTGCCGATTTAATGGTGAAAACGATCCAAGTGAAAGAGGGACAGGTTGTTGAAAAGAATGAATTGTTAATTGAATTCGAACATTAAATAAATAACAATAAATACAATTGAAATGAAAACAATAATACGAAGCTTTATAATAGGGACATTTTTAGTTGGATTGTCTGCGTGCAACAATGCAGCACCTGAACAAACAGAAGAGAAAAGTGCTGAAAACATGGACAATAAGACGGAGGTGATAGATGAAAGTAAAATGGATCATCAAGAGATGAATCATTCTAAAGAAAGCACAATGGTTCCAGGAGATGGAACAGATCTTTTGCCAATTCCGGAGGGTGCTAGAGTGTTTTTTACAAACTTAAAAGATGGAGAAAAGGTAAATTCACCTGTACATATAGAATTTGGTGTTGAAGGCATGGAAGTTGAGCCTGCTGGTCAATTGGCGCAGAATAAAGGGCATCACCACATTCAAGTTGATGGTGGCTTTATCGAAAGAGGTAAAGTAGTGCCAACATCAGAAACTAGCATTCATTATGGAAAAGGGCAGACACAAACGCAATTAGAACTTAGCTCAGGTGCACATACACTTACACTTCAGTTCGCAGACGGAGTACATCAAAGTTATGGGGAACAAATGAGTGCAACAATTAGCATAGTTGTAGAATAGTTTAAAACGAATCAATAATTTTAAGGCCGTTCTTAAAAGAGCGGCTTTTTTTATGCCCATGAAATACTTTCTTTACATTGCTTTATCACTTGCATTTTTTATCGCTTGCCAAGAGTTTAAAAAAGAAGAATTTAATGAAGAAGATCTACATCAATCTAGCGACACCATAGAGGTAGAATTGATTTCGCCCACAAAATCACAATTTGACACTACCTTTTCAGGCATTCGCATACACTCAATGGATGTTTTCGATGAGCCATCGAATGAAATTGTAGAATTCATAGAGGATAAATCAGAAGAAAGTCGAATAGCGATAGAGTTGAAAAAAGAGCGGGGGTTAAATGTTTTCTATTCAGTCAACAACGATGAGGTAATCAATTATTCTTCCAAAAGCCCTATTCCTTTATTGGGAGGAAACAATGTGCTTTTGATGTTTGCCACGAATGCCAAAGGGATTAGTATTAAGAATAAAAAAGCAGTGTATTTGAAGAATCATTTTTTAGGAGAAGGCAATGCCAACTTTGACAATTCAAGCCCACATTTGTTATATCACTTGCCAAAAGAATCCACTATTAAAATAATTGAAGAAGGATTGTTGTTGGATTTTATTGTAGTAAATGCGGAATTGCACAAAAACGCCTATAGTGTTGAGGTATTTCTTGATGAAATAACATTCAGCTTGTCAGCATGGCAAGCATACCGCATTGATGGTCTGGCGGAAGGTGAACACCGAATTAAGATTCGCTTGATTGATAAAGAAGGAAATTGGGTGCCTGGGCCCTTCAATGACTCGGGTTATCGCCGCTTTGAAATCAGAAACAACAGCAATGTCTAAATTGAATTCTCTAATTCAATGTCAAATTGAACCAAATTGATGAACTCCATAATTCTATTCTCCACTTCTGCAGCAGTCAAATTTATTAGACGTTCAGTGCCAAATTTTTCAACACAAAAAGAAGCTAAGGCACTTCCATGAATAATGGCTCTTTTCATGTTTTCAAATGAAGTGTCTTTGGATTGAGCAATGTAGCCAATGAATCCGCCGGCGAATGTATCTCCTGCACCAGTAGGATCAAAAACTTCTTCAAGAGGAAGTGCCGGAGCGAAGAATACTTCATTCTCTTTAAAAAGCAGGGCTCCATGTTCACCTTTTTTTATGATCAGGTATTGAGGGCCCATTTGAATGATTTTTTGAGCGGCTTTTACCAAAGAATATTCCCCAGAAAGTTGTCTTGCCTCTTCATCATTGATGGACAATACATCAACGAGTTTCAAGGTTTCTTTGAGTTCGTCCATCAAAATGTCCATCCAAAAATTCATAGTGTCCATCACGATCAATTTAGGACGTTTGGTCAATCTTTCAATGACTTGACGCTGCACAATAGGGGATAGGTTTCCTAACATTAAGTATTCACAATCTTGGTATTCCTTAGGGATAATAGGATCGAACTTTTCTAGAACATTCAATTGAGTATCCAATGTATCTCTTGTGTTCATATCGTTGTGGTACTTCCCAGACCAAAAGAAGGTATTTTCTCCTTCTTTAATTTGCAATCCATTTGTGTTGACACCATGCGTATTTAACATGTTAATGTGTGCCTTTGGAAAATCTTCTCCAACGACGGATACAATGTTGCTTTTTTTTACAAAATTTGAGGCTGCTAAGCTGATATATGTGGCCGCACCTCCGAGTATTTTATCTGTTTTCCCAAAAGGGGTTTCAATGGCGTCAAATGCTACAGTTCCTATCGACAATAAGCTCATAAAATGGGGAGTTTGATTTTGCGCAAATATATTGTTTAATTCAAAACTTTGGGGTAATATTGCAGGCCCATTGTCGAAAATGGGAACATTCCTCCTTAGCTCAGTTGGTTAGAGCATCTGACTGTTAATCAGAGGGTCCTTGGTTCGAGCCCAAGAGGAGGAGCCAAAACGTTCAACGAAAGTTGAGCGTTTTTTTATGCGCTGGATTTGGGCGAGAAGCCTGTGCTGAGCGACGAAGGAATCGAAGTAAGCCCAAGAGGAGGAGCATCAAACAAAAACAGCCACGCAAATGCGTGGCTGTTTTTGTTTGAACCTTTTTTGGGCGAGAAGTTTATACTGAGCGAGGCACGAGTCGAAGTGAGCCCAACCTTGTCTGCCAATAGGCAGGGAGGAGGAGCAAAAGCCGAAAGGTGCAACTAGAAAGAGAAAGCGAGTTTTAACGACTCGCTTTTTTTATTTCTAAATTTTCAAGACTTCGCTTCTTGCACCTTTTTTGCACCTTTTTAGACCTAACGAAACTGCTTAAACTTGCCTTAACAGCTTATGATTCAACAGCGTTAGAAATATGATAGAAATTTTATTTGATCAGAAGGCAAATGTGGCCAAAATCTAATAGCTATAGTTCGTTTCTGCTAGTATATACAGGACAATTATTCAAACCCGTTGAAATATGAGGTCATAGGATATTCTTCTCAGACACTGTTGGTGTTACTATAATGCAATCAGTCAATCAAATACTCATGATCCACATACATTAGGTATTCTGTTCCTTTCCTGACCACATAATCATACTTGAGGCCCGAAATTTCTGCTCCCTTGTAACTGACAGCTCTTTTATCAATGACGTTCTGCAAGCTGCTAGAACCTTCAATTAATAAATACCCTTTTGCGCAGATATTCGTTCCTCTGATGTCAATAATTAAAAAATCTAAATCTTTTTCAGTGTAATAACTTACTATCCAAAAGCGAAATTGTTCGGAGTCTATATTCTTCATCAAGTTCCTCAACTCATTATGATATTCTTCACTTCTGGGGTCTGAGTTTAATAATATCTTGTTATCTGTCTCACAACTAGGCTTCCAACATGAAATAACAAATACTAAACTAGATACAATTGTAAGGTTGAATAAGATTTTTGTCTTGAATAAATTAAACGTCAACATTTCAAATTAGTTATTAAGACTTAATAGTAAACGAAGATAATCCTTATTTTCTCAAAATGAGGCAAATGGAATAAATATTTTTACTATATTTGGTAAAAAAGTAATGGCAGAATTTCGGCTTACTCTTCATACAGAAACTATTTCAGAATTAAATACCTTCAATTACCCTCGGTTAGATCCAAACAATGATACTAGTGATTTAGCACTTTTTGCTGGGGATGATGAGGATGATGAAGAACTTGATTTTGATTTCCCAACTATAAATGATCATTGTCTATTTACGGGAACTGGGACTTTTGGGCCATTATGTGATTGGTGTGGGTTTTTTCATTCAACAGATTGGTAACTAGTCGGTGTCCAAATTATATTTTTTTAAGGTTTATCTTACAGATAAAGTATATTCTTATTTCTAGTGATCGAAGAAACAGTAATTGATTGTCACCTTGTAAAGATTGCAAAAAAGTGCGAAGCCTATGTGAATTCGGGAAAAAAAATTGGGCTTTATAATGGTTTAGGTGGTGTTGCATTATTCTTATTCTATTATAGTAAGTATACAGGTGACGAACACTTTGGTAATGTTGCAAATAAGGCCTTAGGAAGGATAACTCAAGAATTATCAGCTTCAAAAAATAATTTTTCGTATTGTTCAGGGATAGCAGGCTTTGGCTGGTTGATATCTCACCTTCAAAAGGCTAACTTTTTAAAGGAGGATTTCAATGAATTATTAAATCAATTGGATCCTTATTTGATAAAAGCTTTAGATAAGTTTCTTGAAATGGGTCACTATGACTTTTTGAATGGTTACTTGGGAGTATACTACTATTTTCTTGAAAACGATTTCGAGTATGATGAAAGGTCAAAAAATCTAAAGTCCGTTATAGTTGAAAAGGTCATTAATAAATTGTATGACACTGCTATTATAGATGGTAAAAAGATAAGTTGGAAGTCTTATACAAATAGAAATTCAAGTATTATGGGCGTTAATTTAGGACTTGCTCATGGATTACCAAGTATAATCATGTTGTTACTTAAAACCTATGCCTCAAAAAAAGACCATAAGGTTAGGAGTTTGATTGTTGGGGCTATAGAATATTTAAAAGCTGTCCAGTCAAGCTATGATAACGATGCTCTTTATTCTTCTTTTATATATGATGGTGAGTATATTAATGAATCTAGTGGAAGCAGGTTGGCTTGGTGTTACGGAGATTTGGGGGTTGGCTTATCCTTTAATAAAGTGGGAATGGAGTTAAAGATTGATGATATTACAAATCGCTCTTTAATGATTTTTGAAATGACGATATCAAGGAAGGCTACTGAATTAAATGGAGTATATGACGCATCATTTTGTCACGGGTCTAGTGGATTGACTTTCATTTATAATAAAATTTATGAAAAAACCAATTTGCCTGATTATAAATTAAGTTGTCAATATTGGCTCAATCAAACACTTGATATCATCAATAAAAGTGACTATAAAGCATGGTTTCACTCGACGGGTTACCGGCTAGAACATGGAATTCTAGAAGGAGTTTCCGGGATTGGTTTGAGTTTGTTATCAATTGTTGATAGAAATTCTCGCGGATGGGAGGAAGCTTTTCTAATTTAACACTATCAGATGGAATACAAATTTAGTGATCAGGTTGTCTTAAGGTTGCCTTATCATACTTTCTATCATGACTTTTCCGAAAAAGAAATTATTGAATTCTTTTCTAATGATCTAGCAGCAGAAGCTCTGTATCTTGCATCTCCCAGTCTATTTGAGCGACTTAAAGGCTTATTGGATAGTACGCTAAAAGAAAGCAAAAGAGATGGCGTAATAAATTCATTATTAAAATATTTAATCAGATTTCATTCTCGTTCTACTCCATTTGGATTATTTGCAGGGTGTGCTGTCTTAAGAACCTCGAAATCGACTAATATTATTATTAGAGAGGAAGATGTGAAAATTTCTAGTAAAGTTGATTTAGGACTTATCTATAAAATTATTAGACTAATATCTAATATTGATCCATTTAAAAGCAATTTAAAGTACTTTCCTAACAATACGATTTACTCTCAACCACATAAACTTAGATTAATTAAATCTACGTTCTCCAATAAAACTCCATCAAAAAAGCTTTCATCGATATTTAAAGATAAAGCATTAGAATCTATTCTTAACGAGTTTTCAAATGGTGGTACGGCTAATGAAATAAGATCCTATCTGCTAAGAGAAGGAGCTAACCCTGCCGATATCAATAGCTACATAATGGCATTAATTGAAGGCCAAGTGCTTGTAAGTGAATTGGAGTTAAGTTCAATATCAGCTGATACATTAACTGACTTAAGAAATGTATTGATAAAAGCGGGAAGTGATTATCTAAATAATTTTATTACAATTCTGGACGAGTTATCAAAGATTAATATTGAGCTAAAAAACTCCATATCTTACCAGAACATTTGCAACAAAATTGAATCAAAGTGTAGGACAATTGGAATTGTACCGGAACCCAATAGAATTCTTCAAACAAATCTATACTTTGATTCACAATGTGAAGATAGGAGGCTAATTTCTAAATCACTTCTCGACTCATTAGAGAAATCAATTATTATACTGAACAAACTAGGTAGCTTAAGCAATAATAATAATCTAGAGTTCTTCAAAAAGCAATTTATTGAACGGTATGGTTATGAAGAAGTTCCTCTTTTATCAGCACTAGACATAGAAAGTGGAATAAATTACGAAGCCAATTATAACCACAATCCTATTTATTTTAAAAAGAAGGAAAGGGAAGTAAAAAGGGTTAAAAAGTTGCTATTGAATAAAGTTATTCAATCAAGAGTGGAAAATCTTAACACTATAGATATTGATGAACAAACGGTATCAGGTTTAACGGAAAATTGGGATCGATATACTGATTCCTTATCCGTTATGTTTAAACACCATGGCAAACATGGTGATAAAGAGTTATTAGAATTAGTAAATATTGGAGGGTCAAGTGGTGCTAGTATACTAGCTCGGTATGCCCAAGATAATAAAGACATAGGTGAAATTTGCCATAAAATTATCTCATCTGAGGGTCCAAATGATTCAAATTCAATTTTAGCAGAAATTGACTACTTACCAGATGACAGATTGGCCAATGTAGTAATAAGACCTTCTTTTAGGGATTATGAAATTCCAATATTAAATAATTCATTACCCAAGAGAACTAGAATAGAACTTTCTGATTTACTTGTTTCAGTGGTTAGTGACGAGGTAATACTGAGATCAAAGAAATTAGATAAAAGAGTTATACCCATTTTGACAAATGCCCATAATTATTCCTCTGACTCGCTATACCTTTATAAATTCTTGTGTGATTTACAATTTCAAAAAAGTAAAAGGAATATTGCATTTAATTGGGGGAATTTAAGGGAAAGTTTTACGTCGTTACCGAGAGTCACTATCGATAATATTATATTGTCTCCTGCTTTTTGGAAATTTGAGAAAGTTGATTTTGATTTATTAGTCAAGGGAGCCATAAATATTGATAGTTGGAAGAAAAGGTTTAATCTTCCTGATCATGTGGTATTTAGTGAAGGAGACAATGAACTTTTTATTAATCTCAGAAGCAAGTTATATACTAGACTATTTATTTCTCTAATAAAGAATAAAAAGAAATTTCTCTTAAAAGAATTTATATTCGACAAGAATAAATCAATAGTTAAAGATGATCAAGGCAACGGATATGTTAATGAGTTTATAGCTACTTTAAAGAGAAAGTCGGATCACAAGAGAAAAATTCTTCCCATTAAACGAGTAAAAGAAAAGTCTATAACTCGTAATTTTTTACCTGGATCAGAATGGGTATTCTACAAATTATATTGTGGCAATCATATTGCTGATGATATTCTAATTATGGTAGTAAAGGAATTTTGTCATAGGTTGATTAAAAATAACATAATCGACATTTGGTTCTTTATAAGGTACTCGGATCCAGAAAACCACTTAAGAATAAGGTTTCATTGTTTCAAAAGCGAACATGTGACTTATATTCTTGAAGAGTTTAGTAGAATCTTAGGTCCTTTTTTCGAATCTAAATTGCTGTGGAAGTTACAGTTAGATACGTATTCAAGAGAGTTAGAGAAATTTGGAAACTCTGCAATTACCAGAGTTGAAAATGTGTTTTTTTTAAGCAGTCATTATTCTGTACATCTACTTTCTTGGTTAAAGACCATAAATAAAGCAGAACAAAAATGGTTAATTTCTATTAAACTTATAGATGTGTTACTAAATTCTATTAACTATGATACTTATCAAAAACATCTATTTATAGCAAAAACAATGAAATCAAATAGTTCTTTCTTTAAATTTTCCCGTAGAAAAAAAATCTATTTAGACAAATTGTACAGACTTAGAAAAGTAGAACTAAAAAATATAATTGAAGAAAATGGGATGTACTCTCTACCTTTGTTTAGTGAAAAAATGAGCTCTTTACGCCCATTAATGGCCGAAATTCTTGAAAGAGTAGAAAGAGAGGATATTAATATTTACCAATTTATTAACAACCTAATCCACCTTCAAATAAACAGACTAAATAACAGCACGGGACAAAATGGAGAAAAGGCTATCTATTATATTGCTAACAAGTTTTACAAATCCAAATTAGCAATAACCAAACAAATATAATTCTAAGGGTAGCTCACAGTTGAGGCATTTGCCACAATATTAAATGCCTCCGAAGTAACAGTGGCTACCTTAAATTTATATCCAGCTTGAAGATAAAGCCCAGGGAAAGTTACTGTTTTAGCATATCTTGGAGATGTATTAGATGCTTCAACCGCAATTACTCTTTGTTCCCTTATAAGTACGGAAGTGCTACCTGAAGAATCTTCAACGAAAAATCTTATCATACCTTCAGATGTATTTGAAACTGCTTTTATGTAGACTGAGAAAATAAAAGTTCCATTGGAACCACCTGTAACTAAGGTAGTTGCATTTTCCCCATTCACACTTGTGTCTGCTGTTGTTATGATCGCTACACCAGTAACTGCCGTATTTATTGCATTTGACATTTTTTAAATTATTAGAATTGAATGTTAAATGTAACAACAATTTTGGAAAATAACTACTTAAAAATTAATATTTTGACTTTTTTTTCAGAACCCAACCGACTCAATAGTTGAAAATAAGGGGAGCTTAATCATGGTCAGTTAGGCAAAAAAGCCCACTCATTCGTACTTTGAACCATTAGATATCTTTACTTTTTGATAATGAAGAAAATAACAGAATTAAAGAAAGTTGTAAATTCTTAACAGTTTAAAAACAAAACTATTGACTCGTATATCAACCCTGACTTTGATAAAAGCTAAGATTCCATTCGATTTAGAATAAATAAGATGACAAACGTTAGGTTGATAATTACCATTGACTTTCAAATAGATGGTACTTCATTAGAATCCCCTTGCTGTTAATCAGAGGGTCCTTGGTTCGAGCCCAAGAGGAGGAGCATCAAAATGAAAAGGCTGCACAATAGTGTGGCCTTTTTTATTTTGAATTTTTTTTGCGGCGAGAAGTTTATACTGAGCGAGGCACGAGTCGAAGTGAGCCCAACCTTGTCTGCCAATAGGCAGGGAGGAGGAGCAAAAGCCTGATAACGAATGTTGTAATACTTTTTTGCGTGGAACTTTGGCGAGAAGTATAATACCTCGATTATCCAGACCACTAATGGTTGATTCTTAATTGATTTTTATACTGCATTTTGGCATTTAATTTCTGGTTTTAATAAGTCTATAATTGTCAATTTAGGGATATGTAATTCTTGGATTAGGTTTGAAGGCCTTTTTCAGCAAGTCTGCTACTATTTCCTCAACTTATCACTTCTTAAAGATTAAAATTAAAACTGAACGGACTAAAGTAAAGTCTTAATGAACTTTTCAAGATATTAATTAACGTGAGTTCGGGATAAGAGTGTTGGTAATTTACGCTTATTGTAGATACCCCAGAAATTAGGACAGTAAATTAAATGAATAAATTTACTGAAATGACAAGAAGAAAATTTACAATAAAGTTCAAGACGAGAGTAGTTTTAGAATCTTTAAAAGAGCGGTCTAGCTTAGCAGAATTAGCTCAGAAATATGAGTTGCAACCTACTCAAATAAGCAATTGGAAACGAGAGTTTTTAAATTCAGCTGAATCTGTGTTTGAAAAGGGGAATAAATCCAAGAAAACCGAGT
>Ga0316208_1000846_pt1 | contig 32913 bp, 22 predicted proteins | sample 3monopyrite_MG_FD_204944 | JGI IMG/M metagenome (GOLD analysis project Ga0316208, IMG submission 204944) | Microbial mat bacterial communities from mineral coupon in-situ incubated in ocean water Damariscotta River, Maine, United States -... | ecosystem: Environmental > Aquatic > Marine >...
CTGAGTCCAGACGAGAATCCCAAACTTTGAAACGGTCATCTTTCGCTTTCTCTGCGAGACGTTGGTGAGCGGTGCCACTTCGGCTTACTACGGCCTGAAAGAGGCTGCGAGGTTTGAATCAGCACGACAGCCTGCAAAAAACACTTCTTCGACGAGAGTTGAAACTACTGCTTAGGTTTTCCCACCGTCAGCTTGCGACGGTAGATCCTTTTCCCGTGCGCGATGTAGAGCGTGCTGTGGTCGGGGCCGGCCAGCATGCAGGTAGTCAGTGGCTGGTCATTGTCGACTTTCGGCAGGACTCCGCAGGGACGACACGTTGGGTCGAAGACCTGAACGCCCAGGTCGCTGGTCACGTAGTAACGTCCGCGTTTGTCGACAGCCATACCGTCGCCTCGCGAAACGGCCATGTACGGCGGCGGTTCATTGAAGCGGAATTCGCCTTTCGGATCGATGCGAAGTCGCATCGGCATCGACGGCATTTTTGCATCGAGAACCGCGCCGGCGTTGACTCGGAAGGTCCAGGTGTGAGTCCCGCCGTAATCGGACACGGCCAGCGTGCCTCCGTCATTGGACAGTGCAATGCCGTTGGGCTTGTTGATGCCGGTGTCAACGGCTGTGACTTCGCCGGTCTTCGGGTCGATCCTTGTCACCTGTTTCGCGCCGGTTTCGGTGATCAGGATGAAGCCGTCACCGGTGACGGCCAGATCGTTGGGCTTGACGCCTTCGGCCACCGATTTCACTTCACCACTTGCGACATTGATCGAGATGACTCGGTTCTTTGATCCCTGGCACGCGTACAGCAAGGAACCGTCCGGACTGAATTCAAGACCGCTGACGGATTCTTTAGCGATCTCGGTCTTCGTTCCGTCGGCCGTGTTGATGCGGATGACGGCCGGAGCCCGCATGTCGCAGAAGTAAAGGTTGCCTTCTTTGTCGGCGGACAGAGCGTCGGCGAAGCCGAGGTCGTCAGCGACCAGCTCCCACGATTCGCCGTGGATCAACAGGTTAAGCAGCGTCAGATCGCCTCCGAGATCGCCCTTCGTGTTGATCTGCGGCGTGTCAGCTTCTTTTCGCCACAGCCACTTCATGGCGTCGGGAAACTTAGCGCTGCCGAAGTCCGCGTTGTGAGCGTATCCCTCGGCCCAGTCGAAACGCGTGTCGTAGCCCATGTATTTCAGAGCGGACGCCATCCGCTTGTTCGCCCACGGCCAGCTTCCAAACGCGTTGTCGACGTCGCCGCCGGTATCAGCCATGTAGACGCGGATCGGCTTCGGTTCTGTCTTGCGAACCAGAGCCGGGTAGATGTTGCCTCCTCGCAGATTGGTGAAGCTGCCGACGCTGGAATACACCTTGCGGAAGTAGTCCGTGCGTTCCCACGCCGCCGTGAACGCGCAAATGGCTCCAGAGCTGGACCCACCAATGGCGTGCATTTTCGGATCAGCCGAAATCGTGTATCGCTTCTGCACTTCCGGAATGATCTCTTCTTGCAGGAAGCGGACGTAGCGATCGCCGAGGCCGTCGTATTCAAAGCTGCGGTTCGAATGTCGTCCGTTCTTTCGCGGCTTCGATTTGTCATGTCCTGGGTTGAGGAAGACGGCGATCGTCGGTGGCATGTCTCCGCGAGCGATCAGGTTGTCGAACACTGTGGGGATGCGCCAGCGGCCTTTGACGTCGCGCATCCGCTCGCCATCCTGGAAAACCATCAGCGCGGCAGGCTCTTCGGCTTTGTATTGAGCAGGCACGTAGATCGCCCAGTCGCGAGTCGTGCCGGGAAGAACTTTCGACTCCCACGGCGTCATCTTTTCGACCGTCCCCTTTGGAACGTCATCGTTCGCTACGGCGTCGGGATGCGGTTCCCACTTCGGCCTCGTTTCAACGATGGGAATGTTGGTTGATTTTGCATTGTCATCCCACAACCACTTGAGAGCTTCCGGGAAAACTTCCCCGCCCCATTTGCTGCTGTGGCCGCCGTCCGTCATGACCAACTTGTATGGGTAGCCTGCGAACTGCAGAGCCGCTGCCAGATCCTGATTCCCCAGCGGCCAGTTGCCGTGCAGGTTGTTGAGGTCGTCGCGACCTTCCTGCAGGTAAACCTTGATCGCCTTCGGCACCTTATGTGACTTGCGGACCAGCCCCGGGATTTCCCACCCGCCGCGAATGTTGGTGAAGCTGCCGATGTGGCTGAGCACTTTGCCGAACTGCTCCGGCTTCTCCCACGCCACCGTGAAGGCACAGATGCCGCTCGAAGAAATTCCGCAGACAGCTCGATCGGCGGGATCAGCCGACACACTCAACCCCTTCAGCGCGACGGGCAGAAATTCGTCGATCAGAAAGTTGGCATAACGGTCACCCAGCGAATCATACTCAAACGATCGATTGCTACGATTCGCCGCTCCCGGTGCTGTCGACGGAATCGTGCCTGGATTTACGAAAACGGCAATCGTGACAGGCATCGCCTTCTGATGAATCAGATTGTCGAACACAACGGGAACTCGATACGAGCCTTTCGGATTCGCATAGCCTCGTCCATCCATGAAGACCATCAGCGACGCGGGCTCACCAGCCTTGTACTGAGCGGGCACGTAGACGCTGTAGTCGCGTTGCGTTCCGGTAAAAATCTGACTGTCACTGAACTTCCCCGACGTGATCTTTCCGTGAGGAACGCCGTCCTGCGCCACCCGATCCGGATTCTCCTGCGCCATCAAAGTTGCAGGCAGCAACATCGCCGCAAGAAACAGCACGATCACATGACACTTCAAAAGATTCATAAACGAACTCCGGACTTGTTAACTGGTCAACCAGCCGGGCGTATGTTTCAGCCACCCCGGCGCATCCGGATTCTTACAGTTGCCCGCGACAATTTCACGCCGGTTGCCAGGATCGCCAGCCGGTTGCTCAACAGACAACCGCTGAGCAGCGTGAGCCGCAAAGAACGTGTGAGTTTCCTGGTTGCAGGGTGTGACCAGCGGGCCAAACGAAATTCGCGGTGTGCCGGCGCGGAGATCTTTCGAACTTCATTGACGCTCTGATCACTCGAAAGCCGCCCGCGCCGGCACACCAGCCGTTTGATTCGCTCCGCTGGTCACACCCTACGGAAAACCACAAACTCAAACCCACAACTTTTCAATGTCTCAGCGAACGGTCATTCCCAGCCGCCGAACTTTTCCCGCCAGCGGTCGGCGGTTGCGGTCAAGGTCGCCTGATGGGTCTTGTAGTAAGTTGCTCCGAACACCAGCGCGACGCCGATCAGCAGCACGACGGAACCGACGGCCGTCATCTGAATGCCCCGCTCCATTCCGGTCAGCACCTTGCCGACAATTGTCACCAGGTCGAGCAGCAGCATCGAAAAACCCAGCGTCAGGTACAGTCGGATGCGGAAGAAGCTGCCGAGTCCCATCGCCGCCAGACAGAGCAGGATCAGGCTGAGGTTAAAGGCGACCGGGTAACGATCATCGACCAAAGCGTAGTACCCGGCACTGCTCAGCATAGTCAGGATTGTGACGAGGCGAATTCGGTTGCGAGTGTCACGATGAATGCGCTCGCGGAATAACTGCAGCATGACCAGCACGCCCATTCCGACCGGCACGGTGTACGCGTAAAGAACCCTGAACTCCAGCTTCGACCAGAACACGATCAGCACGAACGTCACGAAACCGGCAATGCCAACCAGATGGTACGGTGACTGGCGATCGTCTTTGCCCATGAATGTAAACATCAGGCTGTGCAGACCGACGACCAGCAGCGCCACGTTGGTCCCCAGATTGTGATAGAGAACCCACACCAGAGCCACAATCGGAAGCGTGAACAACGTGCCCAGCAGCGGAATTCGGATCTGCTTCGGTTGCAGATCGAACAGTTGCTTGCTGCCGGCCAGGCCGAAGCTGACGACAAGGCTCGCCCACACGTCGTACTCGAAGTTCCAGAAGTTGGTTGTCAGCAAGAGGTGCCGACGGATGACGCCGAAGAAGGCAAGAATCGATAACTGCAGTGCGATGTAGGGTGCCATGCTCTGACGCAGTCGCCCTTCGTAATACCAACCCACCGACAGAGCCGCGAACAATCCGGCTGTCAGCATCAGGGCCGGCGTTTCGAACGGCCGACCGTAATGCAGTAACTGAGCGACGACTGTCACCGCAAAAGTGATCCATAGCACAACGGAATTCGCCATCGCTCCGGAGGTCGCCATCCACTGACAGGTATGGTCGAACAATCTTGGTCGCGCGCGATCGAACTCGTCGTAAGTCGCGAACAGCCGATCCTGAAACACGCGAACGAAAGTCCCGACAGCAAACAGTGCAGCCGTCGCCGTCAGTAGTGGCCAGCTTCTGATCGCGTCGCTCAGTCCTTCGCCGCGAATATTTGTCTGGCTGAAAAACGCGAGCCACACCGGGACCAGCAGAATGCTTGCGGCAAGAATTCGCTCTTCGTTGTTTCTGGCGGCGGAAGTTGACCGCGGAGTCAACGCAGTCAGCACGGTGCCAATTGTAACCGCGACGAGGCTGGTCGTTGATTCCGGATGATGCCACAGCACGTGAGCCAGCGTGAGGCTCGACAGCCCCAGAGTGATCGTCCCCATTTTCGGCAGCGGCGTAGACGACAGCGAAATCTGATGCACGATCAACAGCACCGCCTGAATCGCCAGCACGGTCCAGATGACGTGTTCTTTCGGCAGCCAGCTGACGACTAAAAAGTCCATGTGCAAAGCCAGCAGAAGTTGCAGGCCGGCAATCACAAAATACACGGGCGAGCGACGGATGATGCCATGATGAATCAGCACCGACGCACTGGCCGCCAGCAGCGGCGCAACCAGCAGGCTGTTGGATCTCCAGTCGGTCAGGCCCCACAGCACGAGTCCCTGCACGGCGATCTGCAGGCAGATCCCCCACGAACGTCTCAGCGAGAACCACTGCGCCTCGTCAATGTTCGCCATCCTCTGAATGGCGGTTCGAGCGGGCGATCGGTTCGAGCTGAACAGAATCCAGAAATGTCCAAGTCCGATTCCGCACCAGGCGGCGGCCATCGGGAAATCGAACGGGCTTGTCTGCGGCAGCAGAGTCAGCGTGAAATAGCTGCCGACCATCAACGACAGCCCGCCGTAAAACGCCAGCCACGCGTTGCCACCCAGGCCGTGCAGTCTGAGCAGAATCAGAGCAACCACCATCACCAGCGGAGCGTTCAAGTGGTAATAGTCGGTTTGAATGACCGGCTCGTTCGGAAACAGGATCATCTGGAACAAGCCACGACATGTGTAGAACGCGAGGATCGTGAAGCTGAGCACCGAGGCTGAATTGCGATAGCGACGTCCGGAATCCAGTCCGTTGCGGAAGTCGGTTTCTGATCGGAAGTAGAACCAGGCGATCGGCAAACCGAACGCGAAGATCGCGGTTGCCGGCTGCCGGAATGCCGGAATCGTCAGCGCGGCACACCAGATCGCCAGCGTGACTCCGAAGTGGTAAAAGCCTTCGCACCAGTCGACGTACTCCCGCTCGCCGTCGTCCGGATCCCGTGCCGCTCGGCGGAAGTACCAGCCGGCCAGCAACGCGATCGCACCGGAGACAACGAACCGAAACGCCGGGATCTCGGCGAGATTCGGATGGACGAAATAGTTGGCACTCAACAGCGACAGAATCAAAGCCGCCAGCACCAGGCTTGCTCGATTGATGTAGGCAGTGATCGTTTTGCGCTGCACGAGCCGCCGGATCAACGTCGCTTCAAGCAGGCTCCCCGCCAGACCGAGACAGACCAGATGGATCTCAGACAGTCCCTGCCCTCGTAAATAATCGCCGCCAAACACGCGAATAATGTGGATGTTGCCGAGCGTCAGCAGCGGAGTCCCGATCGCATAAAACAGGCTGCGCTGCCATGACCAGCCGATGACGGCCAGCGTTGCGGCGGCGACAAACGGAGTGACCAGTTGCACTGACTGTTCTCGCAGTTCGCCACTGACGGTGTGATAGATCGTCGCCAAAACCGCGAACGCGATGGCCGGGATGAATACCCAGGCGACGTTGGCCGTGCGGAAGAACTTCAACGAGAAAGCTCCCTGAACGATCGCCGGACGACGAACGCTCAACAATCGTCCGGCATGACCGATCAGAGCCATCGATAGCGCCAGCAGACTCAGTCGCCACGGCATTGCCAGAAGTTGAATCCGGTCAACGATGGCTGCGATTCCGCTGGCATCGCGCAGCTCGGCATGCGCGATCAGCAGATAACTCAGCAGCAGCCCGAGCAATCCCAGCAGTGCTGAATGGTGAGCCCTCGCCGCCAGAGCCACTGCCACGATCACGAACGATAATTGCCCTGCCGATAGCGAACTGCCAACAAGCGAATCAGCCATCGATGCCATCGCGATGGCCGTGACGAAAAGGCTGCCCAGCAGGTTGAACGGCAGCAGGAGCGGCGACAGGCGTTCGTGGATATCGCGCTGCCACTCCATGCACAAAAGGATCCCCTGACTGGCCAGCAATAGACCGACCGTCGGCCAGAACGAATTCTCCAGATCGACTCTCAGCAGCAGCGTTCTGTCGCCGGGCGCTGCCCATGCCAGCATCGTCAGCCAGATCAGAAAGAACAGCATTCCTCCGAACGAGTGCTGCCTGGTTCGCAACCCGTGCCAGACCAACTGAGCCGCGGTAAACGCCAGCAATGGCAGCAGAGTGGCGACGTTCGTGCCGGCCAGCAGCGACAACATGCACAACGCGCTGATGATTACGCTGCCACCGCTCAATAGTGACCGCGTCGGACCAGCCAGTATTGGCTCGATCCATTCGAAGCGTGTTTTCTGAGAAGAGTACGCGGTCAGAAGAACCTGCAACGTGATACCGGCAACCAGCACGGGGCCGTACCAGTGAGGATCGTCGGACAAGTGCCAGTGCCCGCACAGCAGGCTGATGAGCAGGAACAGGCCGCCCAGATACGTGCCCGCCACCGACTGGCGGTACTCGCGAGCGTAGACCGCAGTCAGCGTCCAGCAGACTGACGTCACGCCGATGGCAATCGATGTTTTCAGGCCGACGCCATCATCGAACAGATTTTTCACCAACACCCAGGTATCGACTCGGGTCATCAGGAACAAAGCCGACGCGACCAGCGGCCACGTCAACAGCGTGTGGTCATAACGTCGAATTGGGAACGGCGTGCGGTCGAAGAATCGGTCGCCTTCCGGAAGGTTCTTCAGGAACGAGGCACCTCGCAGAGGGAACGACGCAATCAGCAGCCCCAGAGCGCTCATCGCGCTGCCCAGGCCGGTGCCCCAGCTGAACCGTTCGAATGTCAAACGGAAGTTGGCTCGCAATTCGGGAAAGAGGATGATCACGATGATCATCGCCATCATCGCCGGGATGAGCGATCGCGAAAAATACGTCGCCGTAACCAGCACGACCGCCATCAACAACGGGCCGAGATAATCCATCCACGCGTGCAGCCAGTCCGCCCCAGCGACGGCGTCATGCTCGACGACGACCCGCAACAGCATGCCGGCAACGGCCATCGCTCCGTAGACCCAAAGCACCGTCGACCGAGCCCGCAGGAGCAGCTCCGAACGCGTGATCGCCAACGCCGCCAGCCACGAAATCGACAACACCGACAGCCCGAAGACCAACGTGTTTCCTTCGAGACTGAGACCTTCCATGTCGACGCAGCCGAGATACAACAACGACAACGCCAGTACCGACATTGCCGAATGCACCCACCGTAGTTCGTTGTCCCGGAACGCTCGCCAGAAGAACCAGGCAACGATGATCAGGAGGCACTCGCCCGTGTAAATCGGCGGCGTGTGGAATCGCCACTGACACAATGCGGCGACGATCGCCGTGAGCATCAGCACCGTCACCTGCATGCCAATCGCCGACTGACTGATCGACTCGAACTTGCGAAGTCGAAAGCCGTGGTGCAACCCGCCCAGCACAGCCGCCGCGAGCAGTCCCAACGCCGGCAACCACTCCTGCGGAAACGGATCGAGCATCCCGACAGACGCCACAGACAGCATCAGAAGTGTCAGACCGATCCATTCATGGACTTTTGACTGACGACCGAGCGACTGATAAATCCACACGGTGCCGGCCATCGTGAATGACAGCACGCGGATTTCTGGATGAGTTGCACCCATCAACGTGCCGAGCAGAATCAACGCGAAGCCAAGGAAAGATTCACCGCCAAGTTGCGACTGCCGACTGGTCAGAACTCGGGCGCGGCGTTCCATCAACAGGACCAGCCAACCGGTCGCGATGATCATCGGCGCGTAAGTCCAGACGTGGGGCAGGTGTTTCAAGTAGCCATGCACCCACCCGAAAACCTGGACGAACGTGACCACCAGCGTCGCCCCGAAGAACCACGGAATGCGTTTTTCCTCAGCCATTTGAACAGTCAGCACGCTGCCCGAGAATCGAATCACCGACGCAGCCAGGACGACGAATCCCAGGTGAAAACCGACACCCATGATGACGTTGAGTTGTTCGCCGCCAACGCCTGCGAATGTCTGAGCCAGTGGCCCGAGCATCACCAGACTATTCAGCAATAGAAGCGTTCCGCCGAGCAGCCATGTCAGCGATTCGTGAATCCGGCCGCACCACGTCTTCAGCCCCCACGCCCCGAAGGAGAGATAGACCGCGCCCAAGAGCGGAACCACGAGGAGTTTCTGTTCGACCTGCTGATCGTTCGACAAAAGGGCGACGGCCATAAAGTTGATCGGCAGCAACCCGGTGGCGGCGCCTCGAAGTATCGCGCCCGTCCCTTCGAACTCTTTGTCCTGGCGTTCGACCCACGAGCCCATCGTGCCGAGAGCCCAGGTAAATCCTGCCAGCAGAGTCGGCATGATCGTGTATCGAACCGCCCAGTGTTTGTCCCAGGTGTACCATGCCAGCAGCGAACTCCCGGCGATGACCATCAGCACGCCGGCCACCATGTACCAGTTCTCGACAAAGAACGGTTGAACGTGATCTCGCCAGACGGACGGTGGAGGCGGCAGCTTTGGCGGAGCAGGCTTGGCCGGCCTCACCGAGGTGACTGGAGTTGCCGTCGGCGATGTTTGTGCAGAGTGCGATGGTTCATCCGCGCGAAGAGGCGTTGCGACGACCTGTTCCAACTCGACAGGCTCCGTCTCGGAATCCACAGTTGGCTCGGCGGCGGGAACGGCAGCGGGAACGTCGGGAAGATAGTCGTCCTCGGTGAGAAACTCGCCACCGAACAGGCCGCTTAACTCTTCGTCGGGAATGAGATCTTCCCAGCGTTCGGCAAAGCGGTCTGTGTCAACCGCTGGGACATTGGCCTGGCACCAGTTTTCAAGCACCGAAACAGCGTCCACCTCTGAATTCTGCCGACACCACAAGGCGAGCAATTCGACCGGTCGCTGCTGCACGAGCTGGGCAAGCTCCTTCTGCTGACGTTCCAGGACTCGCCCACTTTGCGTCAGCCAGTTTCTCCAACCGGACCACCCCGAGATGTTTCGTGCACCGGCTCGAAGTGTGAAGATCAACGACGCTCGATCGCGGTCGGCGTGTTCCTGCAACGCCTCGTTCAGTCGATCAGCGACATTCACCCGCGGCCATGCACAAAGCTCGTCGAGCCATCGATGACCGTCTCCGTCCGACGATTCGCGATGCCGCCTCAGAAGTTCTGCCAACACGTCCTCGTCATCGACTTCGGCCGGGATCGGTTCTGGTAAATGGTCAACGGCTTCTTTGACGGCCGCTTTGTCTGCCTGCTCTCGCTCTGCCAAAGTCGTTTCGAGACGATCCAGGACCGCCACCACCGAGGCATCTTCCGAGCAGTGTTGCCTCGACCGGTTGATCATCGCGCGGACGAACCGTCGATCTCGCGGAAAGATCGCCTCGCCAGAATCACCCAACGAAGATCGAAGCTTCTCGTCCAACCGTGCCGCAGTCTGAGGAGCATCGCTGCGGCGTTCGGCGGCGAATCGGACATCCTTCGCCAATGACAGCGCACCGGCCAGTTGTTTCAGCGCTCGCGCCAGAGTCTCCCACCCGAGTCGCACATCAAGTGGCAAATCAGCGAGTAACGGAAACTCCTCTTCCACGGTCTGAGTCGACGACAGGCGTTTGTCTCGACGAGCCGCGTGAAGTTTCGCCGCTTCCGATTGCCGTGCCGCAGCCACCCGCGGAGCCATCGCCGCGATGGCCGGGTCGCCATGCGCGAGTAACGCCTCGATCAACTGTTCGCCGTCGAGAGGGGGAGTCGTCTCGTCCGCCAGTCGGCCAAGAATCGGAAGCGAGTATTGCGAAGTCAGCGCACCACTGGCCGTGTAACGTGCGAGCTGATTCAACAGAGCGTTGGAGTCGATATCTGTCACGAAATCTCCTGTTCTGGTGTGCTCGGATGAGCGTATCAGCAAGGCCTTCCAGGCAACAGCAGCGCTGCCGAGAAATCAGTCGCCCAGGAACGGCAAAATAACTGTAAACCACAGAGCGGCGACAAGCGGCGGCCAGTCAACATCGCGGAAACCGAACACGAACGACCCAGGAACCAAACCGCGAATTCGACACCACAGGTGCACGGCCACAAACCGAGGCGACAAAGAAACCGACATATAACGCGGCCATTCATCATCAGGCCCAGCGCTGACGGTTTTGTCGTTCGTTACGAACGGCGAGCGACGAACAGGGCGATTCCGCATGCTCGAGAGACTCGGTTCGTCAGCAGACCGATGTCGTACATTGGGAGGTCCATGGTGACTCGCCAAGCGACACGGTGATCCGAATAGCTCTATCAAAAGCACGAGGCCCGGCACAATTCAGTGCCGGGCCTCTTTTTGTGTCCGCTCTTTGTGTCCGCTCTTTGTGTCCGCAGTCCAGAGGCGAGCCGCAGGCATCAGCCTGCCGGTTAAGCCGCTTATCGACCGGCCAATCGGCTTACGCCGACCGCTCGCCTATCCGTATCCGAACTCCGTCATAGACCAAATTATTTGGCGTCTGCGTAACGTCGAGCGACTTCGTCCCAATTGACAACGTTGAAGAACGCGGCGACGTAATCAGGACGGCGGTTCTGATAGTTCAGGTAGTAAGCGTGTTCCCAGACGTCGAGGCCGAGGATTGGTTTGCCGCCGATTCCGGCCACAGCTTCGCCCATCAGCGGGCTGTCCTGGTTGGCCGTTGAGCCAACAGCCAGCTTGCCGTCAGCGGTGACGTAGAGCCATGCCCAGCCGCTGCCGAAGCGAGTGGCGGCTGCATTCGAAAATGTCTCTTTGAATGCGTCGAACCCGCCGAGGTCGCTGTCGATGGCTGCGGCCAGATCGCCAGACGGTGTTCCGCCGCCATCCGCGCTCATGACTTTCCAGAAGAGCGAGTGGTTGGCGTGTCCGCCGCCGTTGTTCCGCACGGCTCCACGTTTGTCTTCGGGAACCTGTGACAAATCGCTGATCAGTGCGCCGATGCAGTCGGGAACGTCCAGTCCCTCGGTCGCGGCGTTAACCTTCGCGACGTACGCGTTGTGATGCTTGCCGTGGTGAATTTCCATCGTGCGAGCGTCGACGTGCGGCTCCAGCGCGTCGTGAGCGTACGGCAGGTCGGGAAGTGAGTAAGCCATCGTGCGTTCCTCCTGGGTTTACGTATGTTTGAGTCAGTAGTTTTGCGATGCCGAACGCGGCATCGCTTGAAGTTTGCGGGCGGTGATTCACCAGCCAGTGTTAGCGTGGCAGGTATTCTAGGGGCCTGTTCAGGAATTCGTAGCCACCGACGCTTTCATCGCGAATCGCGCCGCCGGGGCCGGAGTTGCAATGTTCCTGCGGCACCGTTTCAATCAGGCTCCACGATTTCAAACGCACCGTGCTTCACGAGGAAGTACGCACTCTGACGAACTTTGCTACGGAGCGACTCATGCGAAGTGTTCTCTCAACGGTTTTGATTTACGCGGCGGTTTCAGTTTACGCGGCATTGCTGGTCGCCATCCCGCAGGTTGTCGGAGCGGACGCCGTCGATCCAAATCCGCCGAAAGTCGTGAAGCTCGCTCCGAGGGCCGCGGCGAAGGCGCAGAAGTACGAGCGGGTGACTTTTCACGGAGCACCGAAACCGCTTCCGAAAGGGGCCGTCACTCACGACTGGAAGACATTCCTCGGGCCGACTCACAATGGAGTGTCGACCGAAACGAAGTTGATCAAAACTTTCCCGGCGGTCGGACCGGAGATCGTCTGGGAGATGGAAACCGGGAACGGCTACTCGTCGCCATCGATCCAGGGTGAGCACCTTGTCTACGTGCATCGAATCCGGGACGAAGTTGTCGTCGAGTGCCTGCACCCTCAGACCGGCGACAAGTATTGGGAGCACCGTTACGAGACCACTTACGCGGACCGGTACGGCTACAGCGACGGTCCGCGAGCGAGTCCGCTCATTGATAACGACCGTGTCTACTTGCTCGGCGTTGACGGACGTCTCATTTGCTTTGAACTGACGACCGGGCGAGTCATCTGGCAGCGGAACATCAACACCGACTTCGATGTCAAGCAGGACTTCTTCGGGACCGTCGGAACTCCGCTGCTGCAGAACGGCAACCTGATCATCAACGTCGGCGGACAAAAGGGACCATGCGTCGCTGCCTTCAACAAGATGACCGGAAAGCTTGTCTGGACAGCCGGCAAGAACAATTGGGGACCGAGTTACGCCTCGCCGATTCCAGCGACGTTTCACGGTAAGCCGCGAGTGCTCGTCTTTGCCGGCGGAGACAGCGAACCTTCGACCGGTGGGCTGATCTCGCTGGATCCAGCCAATGGAAAAGTCGACTTCGAATTTCCCTGGCGAAGCACCAAGTACGAATCCGTCAATGCGTCGTGTCCGGTGGCGATCGAAAATCAGGTTTTCATCTCAGCGACCTACCGCCAGGGCAGTGCGCTGCTGAATGTCAAACCTGATTTCACGTCGTCGGTTGAATGGACGATGGGTGACCGCGAAAAGAACTCGGCAGACGACATGCTGGGGATCCACTGGAACACTCCGGTCGTCAAAGACGGGCATCTGTACGCGTTCGACGGGCGTAACGAGCCGGACGCTTCGCTGGTTTGCGTCAACCTGAAGACGGGGACGGTCGTCTGGCGTGAGGAACCCGAATGGGAAGAGACGATTGAACTCAACGGCCGGAAGCAGAAGCTGACACTCAGCACGCTGCGAGGAAACCTGCTGCTCGTCGACGGTCGTTTTCTTTGCCAGGGAGAACTCGGCCATCTGCTCTGGCTGGACCTCAGCCCAGTCGGCTACAAGGAAGTTTCACGCTGCCGGCCGTTCCTGGCGAGATACTCCTGGGCGTTGCCCGTCGTCAGCCAGGGCCTTGTCTACATCAATCAGAACAGCGTCGACGTCACCACAAAAAAAGGCAGCCGTCTGATCTGTTACGACTTCCGCGCCAACGAGTAGTAAGCCGTCCGAGGAAGTAGGGTCCGACAAGCGCAGCGCCGGCGTACCATTTTCAAAGAACAGGCTTTCAAGAAACTGGCTGATGGTACGCCAGCGCTGCGCTCGACATACCCTTCGGTGCGTGTCTCGTTCTGGCTGAAAACTGATGGCAGATCCCGCTCATCCGCTGACGCTGTGGCTCGCTCGGGCGAGTGTCGCGTTCTACGCGGCCGCGGTGCTGATTGCCGTTTCGGATCGTGAAACAACAAAGCAGAACTTTCGACGGTGGCGAGCGGCGTGGTCGGCGGCCTGCCTGCTGCTGATCGTTCATGTGCTGACGGCGTTTCACTTCGCGCATGGCTGGAGTCATTCCGCCGCGTTTGAGCACACCGCCAAACAAACGGCTCGAGTGACCGGCATCGACTGGGGCGGAGGGCTCTACTTTAACTACGCGTTTCTGGTTCTGTGGCTCGTCGACGTCGCCATGTCGTGGACAGTTGCCAGCAAGGTTCCGTCAAGGCTCCGACGAAGCACGGACCTCGCCTGCATTTTCATGATTTTCAACGCGACGGTCGTGTTCGGTCCGCGGTGGTGGATCGGGCCGGTGATTATCCTCGGGCTGGTCGCGGTGCAGCTTCGTCAGCGAAATCTGTCAGGCGATAACCACGATCAGTAAGCGACATGGCGAATGTCAGGCAGCCAGGCTTCGGCGAATTTTTCGGTATGGACACGGATCCGGCGTTTCTCCAAGAATCCCGCCCTTGCGCTGAGGGGCTGGGAGCCTCGTGGCCATTCAGGCCCGCAGGAGACATGGGAATCGAGTCGTTTTTTACACGGTTAATCCGCGTTTTGAACGGCTCAGAAGAGCTGCGTCATCGTCGGCGAACGTTGGGACGGAAGCCGCACGACGCTGCTCAGCAAGGGAATGCAGCATGCATCTGAAACACGCTTATCGCTCGCTCGTCGCTGGAGTCGGGCTGCTGATTCTATCCGGTTGCTACGCCCCGTACGGTGGTTATCCGCCGGGAGGCTACCCACCGTACGGTGGAGCCCCCATGCAAAATCAAGGCATTCCGCAATCGTCGTACGTGATGCCGGGCGACGCGATGGGCAGCCCGTCATCAACAACGGGTGCACCATCCACCTTCGCACCGGGCGGCAATATTCAGGCTCCGGATCCATCCGCTCGAGGCGCCAGCGGCGGGTCGCCTTCGCCAGTCCCGCTTCCTCGAGATCCGGATCCGTCAGCCGCCAAGCCCGCCGGCCAGCAGACCTCTCAGTTTGGGTTTGGAATTCCCTCCGGCCCGCCGGAAGTTTCACTCGGAGCCCCTGCGGAACTTGACTTCCAATCACCGATCGTCCTCGCGGGAGCGACCAATCAACCGACCGCCGGAGTTGTCACTGCTTCCGGACAAGCATTGAGCGGTGGCCCTTTGGGTCACGACCCGAATTACAACTGGTTTCAGGGCCGTCTTGAATACGTCGCCGCTGACCGAGCCTGGCACCTGACCTACGACGACTCTCCGACAACGGCGGATCAGCTCGGCGGAGATATCTCGCTCATCAGTGACGTCAAACTTGAACCTCGGCACAACGGCGCAGTCGTTCGCGTGTCCGGAAAGTTTGACGCCGTCAAACTCGACCGACTCGGCAAGCCGGTCTTCCGCGTCAGCAGAATCGACGAGGTCGTCTCGCGATAAACTGGCGACGTTACAAACGGAAATTTCAAAGCCCGGCACCACACTCTGGCCGCCGGGCTTTTTCGTGAGTGGAGGTTCTCGAACACTCGATTCCGACTCAGTCGGCTCGTTCAAGGCCTTCGAAGATTCGGCTTCCGATTCGAATTAAAGTCGCGCCTTCTTCGATGGCGATTTCGAAGTCGCCGCTCATGCCCATCGAAAGTTCCGGCAACGACAGCCGACCGTCTGAATTCGCTGCCAGGTCATCACGCAACTCGCGAAGCTGCCTGAAGAACGGCCGCGTCGTTTCTTTGTCGTCCGAGTGCGGAGCCATTGTCATCAGCCCCTGAATATCGACGTGCTGCAGATCGAGGATCTCTGCCTGGTTCGATTTCAGGTCCACCGGCGAGAACCCATCTTTCGATTCTTCGCCCGACACGTTGACCTCAAGCAGAACTCGCTGCCGCTTGCCCAGCGTCTCGGCTGACGAATCGATCTTTCGCAGCAGACGCAAACTGTCGACCGAGTGGATGAGTTCAGCAGTCGGGATCACCATGTCGACCTTGTTTCGCTGCAGATGCCCGATCATGTGCCAGCAAACTTCGCCGGAGAGTTCTTCGACACGCCGGCACATCTGCTGAGGGCGGCTTTCTCCCAGCTGCGTTTCACCCAGTTCGATCAGGTCGCGAACCCAATCCAGATCAGCGTACTTCGTGACAGCGACAAGTTGCACGCTGTCTGGCGAACGATCAGAGCGGGCGCACGCCGCTTCGATGTCGTTGCGGATTTGTCCCAGATTCTGAGCGATTGTTTGGCGATTCGACATGGTATCCAGCCGGCGAAATACCGGCTCCTGGGTGACAGAATCAGTTTTCGAGTGTACGGTGGTTCGACGAAAGACGCCGATTGTAGTGGCATCTGCCAATGGCGACTCTCCTTCCATTCAGAATTCAGGGCTGAACTCATGGCACTCCGAAATTTTGATAACCGCGTCGCACTCTGCATGACGGCGTTCACGCACCGGGTTCTCCTGGTTGGCTTTGTCGGAATCGGGCTCGCAGTCGCTGGCTGCGGTGGCGGAGGTGATGCTTCAAGCGAAACGCCTCAGACGACGTCGGATTCATCAGCAAGCGCAGACCCGGCGGACATGGCCATGAACGATCCGGCCATGATGGGCGGCAGCGGTGCCGAAATGGGCGACCCATCAACGGAGGATGCCATGATGGCCGAAATGGATGATGGGACCGGTGAGGAATTTGGGGACACGGGAATTGACGACACCGCTTTGGGCCACGCAGAGGAAGGTGGGGATGCCGGTGACCCATCCACAGACGACGCGTTGATGGCAGCCCAAATGGAAGCAGAAACAGCCGCGACAGAGTCGGCGTCTGATCCAAGCCTAAGTGACGCTACCGCTGCAGCTCAAATGGCCGCAGCAGAAGGAACAGATCCAGCAAGTGACCCCACTTTAGGAGACTCCACTGAAGCCGCCCGGATGGCTGCAGCGAACGGAGCAAATGATGAGTTCGGTGCTGGTGAACGTGGCGACTTCGGGCCAGACTCGAACGGCGCCGGTTCCAACGGTGGCGGCGCCGCCAAGGAACCCCCAGCTGACTCACCCGACTATCCGGCATTCAAGATCGTCATGGGGCTGATGCAGGGAAAACACGAAGGACTCAAGGAGTTCGTATCGACGAGAGGCCGCGGCCTCACTGAAAAAATTCGTAGCGGCAGTCTGACAAAAACCGAGATAGATGATCTCAAAAAGACTTTCGCTCAGCCGCAACTCGTGGGAACACCTCGAACAATTCGAGGCAGCCGAACCGTCACCCTGAACAGCGCCGGCCAGGTTATCAGTCTGGTCAGCAAAAAGCAGGGGTCCGACTGGAAGGTTTCGAGCATCTCTATCAGGGCTGCTAAGAAACGCTGAGGTAATGCATTGACCTCGCGCGGCTCGTTCAATGTGACGGCTCGTTCAATGAGGCACGACCTGGGGCAGGCTCTGAACCAGCGGAAACACTGTCACACATCGTTGTGAAACGTTCTGCCCTGCCGCACCGGAGCCCGCATCAGCGAATGCGTCTGCCAACCAGCCGGCTCGTGATTTCACTTTGTGTCGTCACGAAGTATCGTCCGCAGAACGGCGGGTCGATTGCCGTTTCCTGAACCTGACCGCGAGCCTTCGCGTCGTGACAAAAACCCTCACCGCGAATCGTCGACGGTGGAATCGCAAATCAATTGAGAACCCTGAGGACTGGAATGCCTGACACCATCAAGTTTGCCGGCGAAGAGCGATCGAACGCCGCCCGCGAAGTCATCGCCACCAAAGAACCGGTCGCGCTGCGAACGTTTACGCCGAGCCAGGCGGTCTTCACAAAGTCGGCCGGCGTTTTTCATTACACCGCTGACGGCCGAAAGCTTTATGACTACAGCTCGGGAGTTCTCGTCGCCAACCTTGGCCACAACCCGAAGAGCTGGGTCAAACGATTTCTCGACTACCTCAGCTGGACACCCGAGGCATTTGCCGGCGGAGACGGATACCACGAATTCGTGCCGCTGACCGCCTACAACGCGGTCACCGAAGTCGAAGCTCTGGCCGTCGAGCGACTTTTGCAGAGTGTCCAGACAACGCCGTTCGGCAAACGACTCGACACGGTCATGTGGTCAGCCTCCGGCTCCGAAGCCGTCATTAAGGCTTTGTGGGCCTGCCTGAACCGTGACGAAGATCGAGACATCATCATCGCCACGCGCTTCGGCTTTCACGGAAAAAAAGGACTCGCCGGAGCGGTCACTGGCTCCGAGCAGGATTCCAACCGCGACCCTCGTGTCAAATTTATCAGCTTCCCGATGGAAGAAATCGCCGACTGCAGCCAGTACGGCCAACCGCTCGACCTGTCGAAGTACGAGGCGGAGTTGCAGGCTCTCCATATCGAATTCGGCAGCCGCATCAACTGTCTCATCACGGAACCTTACCTGGGCGGAGGAGGCAGCTATCACCCACCGGCAGAGTACTTACAGATGATTCAAGACTTCTGTCGCAAACACGACATCCTGTTCATTCTTGACGAAGTTCAGTCGAACTTTGGCCGTACCGGCAAGATGTACGCTTTCGAGAAGAACGAAATCGAGCCCGACTTCGTGACGCTGGGCAAAGGCCTCGGAAACGGAGTCGCTGTCAGCGGAGTCGTCGGCCGCGGCGACATCATGAGCAGTCTGAAATACGGTGAAGCATCAGACACATGGAGCGCCAACCCGCTGGCTTCAGCGGCCGTGCTGGCGACACTCGACGAATTCGAAACGACGGACGTCCTCGCAAACGGTCGCGTGCTAATGGACATTTTCTTCGAAGGTCTGAACCGACTGAAAGAGACAGGCCTGATCGCCAGAGTCCGAGGTGAAGGGCTTGTCTTTGGCATCGAGTGTGCCGACTTCAACGGAATCGCTGCCGGAGACATCGCCAACGCAATCGTCAAGGCCTCATACATTGGAAAGGGCGAGCAAGGCGCCATCCACTTCCTGGGACCACTCGCCGGCAAAGTACTTCGAGTCAGCCCGCCCATGACGATGACTGTGGAACAAGCCAACGATTCACTCGCGCTGCTGTTCTCGATCTGCGAAGAACTCGCCGCAACCGGTGGCACCGCCTGACTCGAATTGTTTGCAGGGTGGGCATTGCCCAATTTTGATCGGCACTGAAATTGCTTCACGATCACAAGTCCCCTCTCCCCCCGCTGGTCAATTCAAATTCAAAAAGAGAGATGTTCAGCGGGGGAGAGGGGACTTTCATGCCTCACTTCGCGGGCGCATGATTTGTGCCGAACAACGTTGGGCATTGCCGAAGACTCGAAAGACAATCCGTGATCGAGATTAAGAACGTCACGAAAACCCATGTCAAAGGACAGACCGACGTTCATGCGTTGCGAGGCGTGACCTGCTCAATCGAGCGCGGCGTCTTTCACTTCATACTCGGCCCATCCGGCAGCGGCAAAAGCAGTCTGCTGTACCTGATGGGCGCTCTCGACGAACCGACGTCAGGCGAAATACTTTTCGAAGATCGCTCACTTTCGAAGCTAACGAATTCAGAACGAGATGCTTATCGCCGAGACGACGTCGGATTCATCTTTCAAAGCTTCAACCTGCTGAACAATCTCGACGCTGTCGACAACACGCTCGTGCCGTACCTGCCGCAGGGTGTTTCCAACGAACTCCGCAACAAGGCCGTCGCCATGTTGCAGCAGGTCGGGCTGGGAGACCGGCTCGACCATCGTCCGCATCAACTTTCCGGCGGCGAGCAACAGCGCATTGCCATCGCGCGAGCCCTGCTCAAGCAACCGAAGCTTGTCCTCGCCGACGAACCAACCGGCGAGCTGGACTCAGCAACCGGTGCCGAAGTCTTTGGCCTGCTGCGGAAACTTTGTGCCGACCGTGAAACAACCGTCGTCGTCGTCACTCACGACCACAGTTTTGTCGAGCCGACCGACCGGATCCTGCGCATGAAGGACGGCCAGCTCGAACAGCCCGACGCGTAGGTTCGAAAGTCCTCACGTCAGTTCGACCTGCAATCCGCCGAACTTGTCAGTTTCTTGATTCGTAGGGTGTGACAAGCGGGCTGAACGGAAATCACGGTGTGCCGGGTCAGAAAACGCCCGAAACGCCGTGACACTGCGTCGCCGCCGCGACAAACATGATCGGCCGACCGCTGCGTTTGGCTTCGGCCTGAGCGGTTTCCCAGGTGGTGTACCAGGCAATTCCCGGCTCACCGAGATCAAGCTTCGAAGCTCCAGGATCACTCGGTCGAGGCCCTCCCTGACCGCATGCCACGCCGCTTGTCAACAGCACGCAGGCCAACGCCCATGTTGCCGTGAGACTTTTCATATTCCTGCATTCCCGACCGCTGCTGAGCACATTTCGATTTGTGGCCCGCAAATTTACGGATTGAGTTCTGACATGACGATGCGGAACAACTGAACGCACCTGATGACTGATTCCGTAACCGGTTCGACGAGTCCACTCGCGCTTCGGATATTTCTCGCCGAGTTTAGCATGCGCCAGACTTTGCCGAGCATTGTGTCACTTCGGAATCCGGTTCAGCGTGTACCAGGCGTGAGGGTGCAGAAGTGGTTCGCCGTCCCGACTGCGGATGTGCGAGGCAATCAGTTCGTGGACGAAGAGTTCTCGCAGCCCGTCGATGTAAAGACGAACCGTCAGACCATCGTCCGAAACCGTCGCACGACTTGGAGTTAGGTGCTGTTTCTGAATCTCGTCGCTGCCGTAGGTTGAGTGGTACAGGTACGTGTGGCTGCTCATTGCGTAGGACGAAGTCGCCAGCGCACTTTCACGATTGACCGGCTTTGTGAAAGCCAGCTCGAAGCCGTCGGGTCTGGCTCGCATTTCTTTAATCTCGAACGGTACTTCGCCTGTCCAGACAAGACGCTGCAACCCGTACGAGGCCGTGCCCAGACTGCTCCATCCTCGGTTGGTTAAACCGACAAAAACGCTGCCGTCAGTTCCTTGAGACATCCGCAGAACGGCTGAAGCGAATCGCGATCGAAACGGGAAGCACGCCCCCTGGTACTCGCCACCGACTTTTTCCAGGAAGACTCGGTTCACGGCCGCCTGGGTAAACTCTCCGACAAACAGTTGCCCGGCAAACGGGCCAAACTTGCCGTTGCTTTCGTCGAGCATGATGTCCGTCGCGGACTGCCCCGCCTTCTTATAAGGAAACCACACGGCCGGCGGTCGAAGCTGGGGGAACTGCTTCATTGCTTCAGGGTAAGGCAGTCCGCCGGGGACTTTCTTCACACCGCTGATCGTTGAACCCTTTTCGCTCATCGAGGCCAGGGCTTCAGCGTGGTGGAAGAACGCTCCTTCGCGCATGTGGTGAAGCGAGTTCGTCGCGACCCAGTTGCCCTGCTGATCTGTGTAGAACATATCGCCTGCGGAACTGGCTCCGATGCCGCTGGGAGATCTCATCCCGGCACAAACCGGCGTCAGCTCACCAGACGGGGTGACCTTCATTCCCCAACCTCGCCAACGCCCCTGGCGGTAACCGAGGATCGGATCTTTGATCGTTCGATCAAGCTGTGCCCCTTTCAGACCCATCCCGATATTCAACGTGATCCACAAGTTCCCATCGCGGTCGAGCTTCGGGCCGTAGGCGTATTCGTGATACCCGCCGGTAACTCCCCAGCCCTTCGCGACGGTCAAGTATTCGTCGGCCTCGCCGTCGCCGTCCGTGTCTCGCATCTTTGTCAACTCGCTGCGTTGCGCGGTGTAAAACGCGTCGCCGTGCTTCAACAGGCCGAGCGGTTCATGCAGTGCTGACGCAAATCGACGATACGTCACATTCTTCGGAGGGTCGTCGTAGACACCGTCGAGGATCCACACTTCGCCCTTTCGAATCGCGACGGCGACGCGGCGATCGTCGAGAACCGTCAACCCGCTGACTTCCAGGGCGAGTCCGTCGGGAGCCGGCTTCCAGTTCTTCGACCTCGACGACGTGCTCGACTCAGAAACCGCCACCGGAACGAGTCGGTAGTAATCGCTTTCTTCCGCCGACCTGGCCGACGCGACGCTCGTCAATCCGCAGAGGAATGCGGCCAGCAGGTTGTTTCGATTTACCATCGGTATCGCACCTCGATCGTTTCCTTCCGCTCGACTTTCACCGGGACAATCCAGTGAGTTCCGTCTTCCCGCGTCTCAAGTTCGCCAGCGTGTTTCAACTCCGTCAGCAAGGTCATCGAGACTCCGGCATCGTTCGTATAAACAAACGGGCCGTTGTGTTTAAGAGTCTTGCCGAAGTGTCCTCGGAACCGGAGCGTTGCTGACGGTTCTTCAGGAGTCCGATCGATGATCGACAACCGGCGAACCAGTGTCCTGTCCGAGTCCGGCTTTATCCGGTCCTCGATATCGAACCGACCATACCGGTAGAGGAACGTCGGCACTCCGGACTTGTCCAGGCGATATCCCAGAAATCGATAGCCCGCTTTCTTTGTATCGAAATCTGGCTCCGAAAGGTCGTCGTCCCCCGAGGACTCATTGAGCAAGACGATAGGCACGCCCGGCGGGAAGCTGATTGGTTCATCGCCGAGCGGGTCGGCCGGCGGAGCGAACCTCACGAACCATGTCCCCTGCGCATCGAGAAACCGCCCTCGCCACGCGTGTGCCAACCGAACCCGTTCAGCGTCAAACGCGAAGTGAACTTTTTCGGGAAACCCGACGGCGATGGCGTGAGTGCCAGCCTCTTTCATAAACGTCCGCAGAACGAGTGGGCGATCCTTTGGAATCAGTTCGTAGTTCTGCGACCTCGCTTTCTGAATCTTCGGCGGCAGCTCAAGCTTGCCAGCGTTCTTGAGGTAAGCCCACATCGCCGCGATCTGTTTGTCCGTGTCGCCACTCAGAATCGCCGCGTTCTGGCTCTTGCCGTTTGGAAAGAAGGTCGGCATCCGAGTCCGCGGCTTCAGCTTGCCTGGATTCAACAGAAAGTCATGAAACCACTGCGGCGTCACTCGGCTGGTGACACCTTCCAGGTCGACGCCGACCACTCCAGGCAACGCTTCACCACGCAGCGAATGGCACTGCACGCAGCCTGTGTCGAGCAGCAGACGCCCGTCCTCGGCAAGCCTGCTGACATCACCGAAAACGTCTTTCTCGGATGCAGGTTTCTTCGGATCCTGATCCGCTTTAGTCAGCCATCCCGGCAGCGACTTGACCTGATCGTCGTGAAACAACGGCATGCGAATTCGCATGTGAGACCGGACGTCGCCCGTTCCCTTCAGTACCCGATTCAGCCAGCCTGATTGAAGTTTTTTGCCAACGGCAGTCAGCGGAGGTGGCAATCGACCTTCGTCGCCAATGTCGACATGGCCAACGGTTTCAAAGTACGGACGTCGATATCGACCAACCCCGCCCTTACCGTCCCGTTCATGACAGGCCAGGCAGTTCAGTTTCAACAACTGAAAATCAGACTGCTGCTTCGGTGATGTGTCTCGCGAGTCCGCAGCGTTTGCCAGATTCATCATTAAAGCCGATTTCAACGCCTCCATTTGAAACCCGTCCAGCTGAAAATGCGGAAGGTCAGACTGCAGTGCGCCGACGCAACTTCGCGGCGTCGCCATGTTCAGTTCGGCCAGCGGCTTCGCCATCTTTGCTGGGGTGACATCCTTGACCGAATGGCAGTTTGAGCATCCGAGTTCACCGAAAAGCCGACGGCCGGTTTGAATAACATTTTCACCGTATGCCTGTGCCTGCTTATCCGGAACGACCACCGAATTGCTGTCTCTAAGAAGCCATGCCGCGATGTCAGCAGCCTCGACGACACCAAGTTTGAGATTTGGCATTCGTCCGCCGGTGCGAGTTCTGTGTGGATCAAGCAGAAAAAACGTCAGCGACTGCAGCGAGTATTTGGCGGCAAGGTTGCCATGCGGTATCGAAGGAACGCGGCGAGTTGCTGCAGACAGCCCCAGTTGCTTCAGCTCGTCTTCGTCGAGCTGCTCAAGCAACTGGTCCAGTGGAGACGGTTTTGTCTCGACGGTTTCGTAATGCTCGTCGGCCTCGTGACAGGCAACGCAGCCGACCTGGTGGTAGAGGCCTCGACCTTGCTCGGCATCGCCGTGTTTCCAGAATTCGTGCGGAACTCCTCGGGCACCAGTTCCCTTGATCTCCGGAAACGGTTCGTGCTGCGAAGACAGAAACACCGCCAAAGCCCGTGCCGCGGCACCTCGCCCTGCCTCAGGAAAACTCGCAAGTACATCGGGCATCGTGGTTCCCGGCTTTTGCTTCTGCGGTGCCGCGAGAAACTTCGCGATCCACTCGTGCCCGAGCCGGTTCCCCACTCCATCGAGCCGCGGCCCGAATTTCGGTTTCAGATCGTCCGAAGTCGCGGCGTGACACGCGGTGCAGCTCAGCTCGGTGAGTAATAATCGACCGGCGACATCCTGATCGATGTTCTGATGACGGGCGAATCGTTCGAAGCCAGCGACAAACGGGACGGCATCTTGCTGCGCGTGGGCTCGACCGTGCAGTGCGATAATTACGCAAACGGCCTGCCACAACCTGATGTTCCGCATGTCAGATCCCTGAAGGACAAAAAAAGACCGAGGCACAAAGTTATCGTTTGATGCCACGATAGAGTTTCCAGCGAAACGAAGCGACGGCTCAGCGCTAACTTTATGACAGTGGGCGTGCCGAGTTACAGTTCCCGGTCAACGTTTCCAATTTGAACATGCACATTCCTCGTGGACGTTGCAATCTCGGAGTTTCTTATGAGTCGATTGTCGTTTGCTTTGATCTTCTGCCTTGCCAGTGTTTCGAACCAGCATCCAATCGCGGGTGCCGATGATAAAGCCGCACAGCCCGATCTCGCCTTCCTCCTGATCGGTCAGTCAAACATGGCCGGGCGTGCTGCCCTGGAAGATGGCGACGAGAAGCCCATCGCGGACGTGTTACTGCTCGACGACAAAGGCAAATGGATTCCGGCGACGAATCCGCTGAACCGGTTCGCGACCGATCGGAAAGTCATCAGCATGCAGCGAATCAGTCCCGGCGCCGGATTCGCTCACGAGATGGCAGAGAAACTGCCGGGCAAGACAATCGGGTTGATTCACAATGCTCGAGGCGGCACGAAGATTCAGCAATGGGGAAAAGGGCAAGACCTCTACGTGCACACAATCGAGCGGTTGGCGAAGGTAAAGAACCTGCGAGTCGACGGCGTGCTGTGGCACCAGGGTGAAGGAAATCGAAGCGACACTGAATACCTCAAGCGACTGACCGACCTCGTTGCCCGACTGCGTGCTGATCTGAAGAATCCTGATCTGTGTTTCGTCGCCGGAGAGATCTACGGCAAGGCCATCGTGAACGACCAGATGGCCCAACTCGCCGAAACTGTACCCGGCACTGGCCTCGCGCGAGCCAACGAGTTGTCGGTCTTCGACAAAGTCCATTTCGACCGGAAGAGCCAGCTACTCCTCGGAAAACGCTACGCGACCGAGATGCTCAGGCTCCTGAAATAAGGCAGCCGGTAGGTTTACGCCTCGCTGACCTGACAACCTGTTGAGGGTCAGCTCTTTTCTTCAATGCGAGTGTGCCACTGGCTCTGCCAGTGCAATTCTTCCTGGGAGATGTCGCTCAGAGAAAACACTGGCAGAGCCAGTGGCACACTTTCCCCAACAGGCTGCTGAGCTGCACTTTAATTTCAGTTCGTGGCGAAACTGCGCTTGACGTACTGTTGAAACAGTATATCCTGAAGCCTTCAGTACTGTTACAACAGTAGGCAAGGCAATGAAAAACGAGAAATACCAACCGGCCGAATTTGAGCTTCAGGTCCTGGGCGTTCTGTGGGAACACGGACCGTCGACGGTTCGCGAGGTACTGGAGCGGCTGCCAGACGGAAAACCGCGGGCGTACACGTCGGTCCTGTCCGTCATGCAGGTCATGCAGAAAAAGGGCCTGCTGTCAGCGAAGCGTCAGAAGGACGGCCCGGCCAATGTTTACTCGCCGAAGAAATCACGCGAGCAGATTGCCGGACCAATGATGAAAAGTCTGGTCAGCCGCATCTTCGCAGGCGACCCGGCTCTCGCCGTGCAGCAATTGCTTTCAGGCAGTAATGCCGCGGCCGAAGACGTCGACGTGATTCGCCAGTTCCTGGACGAGTTCGAAGGCAAGCTGTCGGACAAGAAGTCTCGCCGGAAATCCTGACTGTCCTGATGAATGATTTAACCAATGTGTGCCACTGGCTCTGCCAGTGCTTTCGTCGGTTGATCGCCCGAGTGTAAATCGCACTGGCAAAGCCAGTGGCACACGTTTTCCGAGGTTCGTTCAACCTTCCATCGCTGACAGTTCACGGAGTCTCGTCATGCTCGACGCCATTCCCATCGATAATTGTCGCCTCTTAATCCAAACGCTTGGTCATTCATTGTGGCAGGCAAGTGCCGTTGCCGTTCTCTGCTGGCTTGTGCTCCGTTCGCTGCCAGCGCGAAAAGCGGGGACTCGGTACGCCGTAACGTGCGGCGGGCTGCTTGTGGTCGTTCTGGCAACGCTCATGACGGCCGCCGCCGTTTCCACGTCGGCGACCGCGTTGACGGATTTGGATGAAGCGACGGGACATCTTTCAAATTTCTCAACAAGCAATTCGGCCCCGTTGCCAGGCGAGCAGAACTCGGTGACGTCAGCTCGATCGAGCGAAGATCACGCTCAGACTGACGCCGCTCCGCCGGACCATTCCGCCGCGTCGCATACAGTAAAAGCAGCCGTCACAGATCCCGAAGCCGATGACAATCGCCCAGCACTGGCAATATCGGAAGTCACAAGGCAATCACAACACGCATGGCCGGCCCTTGCCGCGGGAGTGTGGGTTTTCGGCGTGCTGGCAATGATGTTTCGGCTGGTACGCACCATCGTCGCGCTGCGTAAACTGGAGCCATGCCGAACGCTGGCCGACGACACGATGTTCAGTCAGGTGTGTGACGTCATCTTGGAACTGTCGCGGCGTATGAATCTGCGCTGGCCAGTCTCGTTGGTTGTCAGCGATAAAGTTTCCATGCCCGGGATTGTTGGGACGTTCTGGCCGACGCTGCTGATGCCACCCGCCATGCTGACCGGAGTGCCGATCGAGCAGCTTCGAATCGTGATCGCTCACGAACTGGCTCACGCAAAACGCTTCGACTTCCTCGTCAACCTGGGGCAGTTGCTGGTTGAATCGTTCCTCTTCTTCAATCCCGCTGTCTGGTGGCTGAGCCGTCAGATCCGCATTGAACGAGAAGCGTGCTGCGATGCCGCCGCCGTCGCAGCAACTGGTTCCGCCGTTCCGGTCGCTCGAACTTTGCTCGACATCGTTGACCGTTTGACCGAGTCACTCGGAACCGGACCCGCGGGAGAATTCGCCCTGGCCGCTGGCGTCCAGTCGTTCGTCGGTGGCGAACCACCCGAATCGACAACGCCATTATTCGATCGAGTCCGCAGAATCGTGGCGCCGGACCAGCGTCCTCACGTTCGAGTTCCCTGGTACACGCTCATCGGAGTCATCGCCGCTTACACCTTCGTCTCGTTCGGCCTGTACGAAGGAGCTGACGCGACAGTCCAGATCGTGCAGCAAGCCCTTTCGCCCAAAGAACGTGTCGAGAAAATCGAGAAACTGATCGCGGCCCAAGGCGACCTCGCCGAAAGCGAAGGCGTGCCAGTTTACCGTTCTGATGATGCCGCACCGGGTTCGTTGTTTCCTAAGCCAGCCACCGTTTCTGGGATCGTTCGAACGTCTGACGGCAGTCCGTTGCCAGTCCCGCTTACGGTATACGGAACATTCTCCGGCCTGGGCATCGGTGCTACGGAAGGGTTCGCAAATTTCAACGCATCAGCCAGTAAATTTCGATTCTCAGGCAAGACGGGAGGACAAAAATATGTCAGAGGCGACACGGCAACGTTGGGATTGTACATCGGGTTTCGTCGCGACTCGGAAGAAGCAAAACGCTTTGCTCCAGTGGCCGTCGGACCGTTCACCATCAGGTCTGGGCAAGTCATAGAGGATCTGGAACTCGTGCTGGAGCCCGGTTTCGAAGGGCAACTTTGGGTCGTCGATTCATCGAACAAGCCAATCGGTAATGCATTCGTCTCGGGAATGTTTCACATGGATAATGCCAGCAGCTACGCACGGTTAGGTGAATCTCGATCGGAAACGAATTCGGATGGCACGACCACAATTCCGGCCTGCACGTCGAAACTGACTTGGACGGCGGACATTCGCGCTCCTGGCTTTCAGAAAGAGATGTTCGACCTGAAGTTGTTGCCGGACAAAATCAGCACGGTCAAACTGAAACCGGCTCGCCCAACAACGATCCGAATTGTTTCAGGTGCTGATAGCAAGCCAGTCTCCGGTGCCTTTGCCTTTAACACATTAGATCAGGGAAGTCATGACGGTCGAGGTTACAACAGGCAGTACAATGATCCACGCGAAGAAAACTCCGAGGAATACAAGTCAAAATACGCGGGGCTCTATCGATACGGACCGTCTGACAGTCATGGGATGCTGACACTCGATTCGCTAATGGATGGCAACGTTTACGAGTTTCTCATCATGGCGCCGGGCTACGGTCCAACCTTTCTGGAAGAAATCAAAGCAGGTGCCGAACTAATCGACCTGACACTTCACCCGGAACTGTCGGTTTCAGGGCAGATCATCGGTGACCTCTCAACTCTCCGCACAAGAGGGCGATCAAAGCAAAAGCACATCCGCTACCGAAATATTGACCGCAACGTGATTTTCTATGCCGATGTCGAAGAGCGAAACGGCACGGGATACTTTGAGATCAAGCACCTGGGAAGAGGCGACCTCTGGCTGCAGTTGCCAGACCGAACGATTGCCCGTGAGTTGACGGAGTCGATCAGCGACCTGGTGATTGATCTTAACGAACCTGGCAGTCACGATCACCGCAGCCCTTCACTGGTGACAAGCGATAATCGTCCGGACCGAATACTCCGTGCACCCACACGAAAAGTCGTCTTGACGCTGACTGGAGCCGATCCGACGATCGTGCTCAACGGCCAGATTCGCGCGGGTTTTATCCCGCGAGACCGTTCCGGCGGCTCATACCGCCCTGCCAACTACGAGGTCAACAATCGGCAGGTTGAATTTGACGTCGAGGTCCCAACGAAGATTTTTTGGTCAGGGGAAGACTTCACCGGGTTTTCGATCGTCAAGGAGTCGGCAATTGAAGTCGATGTTTCTGAAGAGCCATTTCGAGCTGACGTACAATTGCTTCCTGGCGGTGCGGTTCGTGGCGAGGTTCGTCTGACCGATAAAAGTCTCTAGCGACACTTCCAGACGTACGTGATTCCTGTGGAGCGAATTGAAGGATTCAACAACAAGGAAGTGAGAATTGACGGCAACGACGCACCGGGCGAGTTTATTCTGACTGGTCTTCCGCTGGGACACGAATTTCAGACATTGGTGATCGATGAACGTTCTGGCAGCGTTGCTTCATTATTGACCAAACCATTTCGGCTGGACGAAGGAAGCCCTGTTGCAGATATGAAGTTTCAGTTCGAGGAAGGTCGCGAACACGTCATCCGACTTGTCGACGAAACTGGAAACCCAGCAGCCGGTGCAAAAGCCGGGGGATGGTTCTATCCGACCAACAAGTTCAGTCGTTCTGGCGGGCTTCATACTGATGACAACGGCAAGATCGTACTGAGGCACATTTCACAGACGATCCCCGGCCGAATGGACCTCCACGTCAGACACGCCGGTGGCTTCGTCGGCAGGATCGTCTCACTCGACTGGAGCGACCTTCCGGAGACCGTCACATTGTCACGCGGTGTTTCCACTTCAGGCCGGCTTGTCGATCTTGAAACGGGCCGCGGACTTGCCAAGGCCAGCTTCCATCTCAACCCGCAACCGTCGGACAAGGCGTCCTCGAAACAGGCGATTTTTGCCAGCACTGATGAAGATGGAAATTTCTCTTTCGACAGCCTGGAGCCGATCAACTACCAGCTCAGCCTCTACGGTGGCGTGCCGCTTCGCGTTCCGTTCAAGAAAAACAGTCGCGGAATCCTCGAAGCAGACTACTCCGATATCAAAGACGGAACATTCCCCGAGTGGTTTGTGCGGGGAGGCGAAGCCGAACCAGTCATCATCAAGGTCAAGCTGGTTCCGCAGAGCCGGCTGAAGCTCGCGCCCGTGAGCAGCGAAGAGAACTGAGGAACGGCCTGTCAATAACTGTCGTACCTACGCTCGCCAGAGCGTGGGCCGACCCACCGTCTGGCGACGGTAGCTACAGAGAAACGCGACACTTAATTCGAGGCCAATTCTAAGCAACGGTAGACTCCTTTGCATCTTTGCCCCCGAGACTTCAACCTGCCGCAGACGCGCAGAGTTCGAAGTGCCAACAGAGTGGAGCAACTGATCGATGAGCAGCGGTGGTGACAACGAAGCAACGACTCGGGCCATTGAAGAGGTGATCCGTGGCCGGCGAACGATCCACAACTTCACAACGGAAGTCGTTCCTTTTGGGAAAATCGAAAAGGCGATCGAACTGGCGAGCTGGGCTCCCAACCATCGTCACACGGAGCCGTGGCGATTTCATCATCTCGGGCCGCAGACGATTTCAGCAGTCGTCGATCTGAACGCCAGGCTGGTCGCCGAGAAGAAAGGGGCGGCGGCAGGCGAAGCAAAACGGGAACGCTGGAGCACGATACCCGGCTGGCTGGTCGTCACGTCTGCATTGTCTCCTGACGATGCAGACTTGGAGAAAGAGGACTACGCCGCCTGTTGCTGCGCGATTCAGAATCTAAGCCTCTATCTGTGGTCGGCTGGCATCGGCGTTAAGTGGACGACCGGAGCCGTCACTCGACACCCGGAGTTTTATCGATTGCTGAATATGGACTCCGCTCAACGGCAAACCGTCGGAGTTTTGTGGTACGGCTATGCAGCCAACGTCGCGCAACAAAAAAGACAGCCGGTCGGAGAAATCCTGACACCGCTGCCTTGATTGATTTAGTTCAGTCAACGTAGGTCATGACAAGCGAAGCGTCGGCATGACAGCGGCCAAACATTCGATCGTCGATGCGATGGTACGCCAGCGCTGCGCTCGACATCCCCTACAGTGACTGGCGAGCCGTTGGCCGTCAGGCCACGGGTTTTCTGCAATTTACGATCGGCCCGCTGGTCACACTCTACGGTTACTGGCGAGCCGTGTGCCGTCAGGCCACGGGTTTTCGGCGACAGTCACAAACCCACACCCTGACGGCTGAACTCCAACCTGAAGTTTCCACTTTGACACAGCACCTGAGCCTGCACCATGACTGACCACTCGCCGCTGTAACGCATTTCGCCGGACGAACTACCCACGCTGTTGAACCGCGTCGCCAACGAGGGGCGCGACGATCTGGCGATCGTGGGGCCTAGTGTTACCTGGCTGACTCGTTCACCGGAGAGGTGGCCAAGGCCACTCCAAGGACGACGGCTCTACCAGATGACGGCTCCTGTCACTTGCCTACCTCCCGAGTTGTGGGAATTAAGCAGCCTCCGATCTCTCACGCTTTGGCAGTTGGACATCGACGATAGTGCTGCTATTGCGATTGCCGTGCAGCTCCCTCAACTCACTACATTAAATTTGCCAATTAACGACGTCGTTGATACCGCAGTGAAATCAATCGCGAATTGCCTTGGGCAACTGAGGTCGCTCGAACACTTCACTCAGGAACTGCCGCATATCGGGGACGCGGTCCCGAAGAAATGGGTCTCGATCCGCGAGAGTCTCGAAGAACTGGCACAGTCCCGGCCGTACATCCCGCAGGACGAATACTTCGCCCTCTATGAGCTGCACCTCGAACTGGACCGCGTTAAGGCTCTGCACCTGAGCCGGTATCTGCACGATCTGGGCGTGTGTCTGCATTTTCAGCAGTCGCGCGAGCTGCGTCGCACGGTCTTCCTGCAGAACCAGTGGGTGACCGATGCCGTGTTCCGGATGACGAAGACGTCAAAGCGCAGCGCGGCCGGTTCACGCTGCAGGACTGCGACCGGCTGTGGACCGACGACGGCTACAAAAACATGGAACTGGAACTGCGGGCTCTGATGGTGCAGTTCGAGCTGTGCTATCAGCTGCCGGACACCAGCGAGGAAACCTGGCTGGCTCCGCAACTGTTCTCGCCGTCGAAGCCGGAGGTGCTCAACGACTGGGCCGCACCGGGCGACCTCGTCCTGACGTATCGGTACGCGTTCCTGCCGAAAGGCCTGGTCAGCCGGTTGATCGTGCGCATGCACCGCTTCGTACGGAAGCCGGATCTGTGCTGGAACCAGGGCGTGCTGTTCGAACAGGGCGAGACTCAGTTGATCGTGGAAACAGCCGCCCGCGGCAACGAAATCGGACTCCGCGCCCGCGGACCTGAAGGCAAGGCTTTGCTGAGCGTCATCGCCAGCGACCTGGACGCTCTGAACGCCAGCTTCGAAGGACTGGCCGACAAGGTGGGCAAGTGGGTGCCGTGCGTTTGTGAAAATTGTTCTCAATCGACCACGCCAGCAATGTTCGCTCAAAAAGAATTGCTCGAACGCAAACACCGCAACAAACAGACGATCGAATGCCCGAAGCCCGACTACCCGGACGTCAACGTGCTGGAGCTGCTCGACGGCCTGAAACTCGACGAGTTGCCAGACTGGGCGACGGATCCGGAATCGGTCGATGAGGACGAGGAACTGACTCCATCGGCTAACCATTCGGAAGCGACAACTGCCGAAAAGACGATCAGTGAGAAGACCATCCGAATCTTTCTCGCATTGTCGGCCGAACTTCGCGAAGACCGGGATGAGTTCGAGCTTTATTTCCTTCAGCAGAATCATCGCCTGAGAAAACAGGGGCTGTACCTTGAGATCGTGCGCTGGGAGAACTTTCTCGACGCCATCTCCGAGACTCGGCTGCAGGACGAATACAACAACGTGATCCGCGACTGCGACATCTTTGTCAGTTTATTCAAGACGAAGACGGGCAAGTTCACGGACGAAGAATTTGACGTCGCCCATCAGACATTTCAGGAGACCGGCCGACCTCTGATTTACACGTACTTCCGTCAGACGTCGGTCTCGGTCAGTGGCGACAACCGCGACGATCTGGAGTCATTGTGGAAGTTCAAGGACAAGCTCAAGAAACTCGGCCACTTCTACACCGAGTACGAGTCCATCGATGGTCTGCAGAAACACTTCCGGGACCAGCTCGACAAGCTACGCGACGGAAACACACTGTAAACGCGGTTTGATGACTTGCCGGTTCCTGCCCGTTGATACACCCTTAGGAATTGTCCCGAAATAAGTTCCTTGTTTGACCGGAAGCCGGAGGCGCCCGCGTTTCAGACGCTGGCACGCATTCAAAACACCATCGCCTGCGGCTTCGGGTCAAACATGGCACCGGAAATCG
>Ga0316208_1000848_pt1 | contig 32907 bp, 28 predicted proteins | sample 3monopyrite_MG_FD_204944 | JGI IMG/M metagenome (GOLD analysis project Ga0316208, IMG submission 204944) | Microbial mat bacterial communities from mineral coupon in-situ incubated in ocean water Damariscotta River, Maine, United States -... | ecosystem: Environmental > Aquatic > Marine >...
GATTCCATAAATCCATCGCTATTCAAATTAATGGTGTATTTACATCGGTGATCTTATTATTAATCTGGTATGTAATTTCAGTTGCTATTAGCCAAATAAAATATCTCAGCGTGCACAATTTTTTTCTGCTGGGTAGCATATTAATTATATTTATTCTGTTTTCCATTGAAGACAACAGAAATAAAATTTGGAATATTACCTGGCCATTAATACTTTTTCTTACTTTAATCTGGGCCTTATGGGGTTTAGTTCAGTATTATTATTTAAATGTACCAACCAATGCATCATTTCTGAACCGTAATACACTTGCCGCATTAATTAATCTGGTGATCATACCTGCTTCAGGCTATTTTTTACTGGAACAACAGCAACGTCCATGGAAATTAATTAACACGAAACTATTAAGCATCATTCTTTTTATATTGTTTTTAACCACATTTATTATTACCAGCCGTGGCGGCTCGCTTAGTTTAATCTTAGGCTTTACTCTTTTACTTTATTTACTTAAAAACCACATTAAGAAATCCAGGTATCTTGCTTTATTTACCGTTATTATTGTTGCCTTTCTTTTCTCGCATTTATCACAGTACTATGCTGCCAATTTACCCTCCGGGTTTACTGAAAGAATGGTGTCATTGACAGACTCAGAAACAGCTGGCCATCCCCGCTTTATTATCTGGGAAAGTATTTTGCCGCTTTTTAAAGACATGCCGTGGTATGGTTTCGGTTTAGGTAGCTTTTGGCTTTTTTGGGCGCCCTACCGGCCCGCAAATGATCAGTCTGCAGGGTTCTTTGCACATAATGATTATATGCAAATGACCATTGAAGCTGGTTATCCGGGTATTTTATTACTACTTGCTATTTTTATTTTTGTCATCCTTGGACTTATACGCAGCATCAAAAAAAATGCCAGTCGTAAACTCAGCTTACTGAAACGCATTGAACTGATATCCTTGTTTTCGGCCTTAACAACCTACTCAGCCCATAGTATCTTCACCTATAATTTTTACGTTTATCCTTTACTTCTCATTGCCGGGCTTTATCTTGCTCGCTTTAGTCAAATTATGACAGCCGCCCATTATGTCAGCTGGAATATACCAGCGCTTAAAAAATATTTTATCCCTGTTACCTTTTATATCAGCCTGACAGGTATTGTTATCATTTTATCTGGTTATTTTATTACTCTCGTAATATCTGGCAACTACACCACCAAAGCAAACCAACTCATACTGAAAAAACAATATCAGGAATCCAATGACTATTTTTTAAAAGCGCAAAAACTTGCACCACTAACGGACAACCCATTATTTAGCCATGCAAATTTATTAATGATCAGCGCTAATGCACTTAAAAAAACAAATAAGCTGGAAGATGCAGAGGTTCTATACTCCCTTTCACACACAAAACTTAATCAGGCAGAAGCATTAAACCCTCGTCGCCATCAAATATTCCACATACGAGGTTTATTGTTTATGGAAAAACAACCCGAAAAAGCAATCTTACAATACAAAAAAGCGCTCTCCTTAGCGCCACGTTTTTTGCCTTCCCGGATACAGCTCGCTTTTTTATTACATAAACAAGGCCGCTTAAATCAGGCTATTAAAATATTACACCAGGGGCTTTATTATAAGTACCAGGCCAGCAAAGATGTTATAACATATTTGCAACTTTACGCTAATTACGCCAAAGAAGACGGTAATGTTGATGTTTCATTACATTTGGAAAATGAAATTAAAAAAGTATTTAGTCTGGGGTCGAAATAAGAAGGTCTTTGTACAAATTTTTTCGACATGATTTTTATATGCTGTAATATTCCAATGATATTAATTTTTGATATGACTATATTTAATGAATACCCAATATTTAATGCTAAAAAACATTTTTTTATGTTTTTTATTTCTTTTCTTTTTTTAATTTTTCCAACACTCACTCATGCCGCAATAAGTGTAAACTCTACCGCTTCTCAAGCCTTTAGTAACTCTGCAAGTACATATACTCTGTCAAACTATTCCGTTACAAATACAGGAACAAACCGTCTTTTACTTGTTGCTGTCTCTTTTCAAAATCGTAATGATGAAGTTGTAACGGGAATAACGTATAACAACATTGCCTTAAGTAAAGCGGTTATTTCACGCAGTGGAAATGATTCCCGGGCTGAAATATGGAGTTTAGTTGAACAAGATGGGCTGGCAATTGGTTCGGCTAATAATATCGTTGTTACTCTCAACCAAAACAGTAATCAAGGTGTCGTTATTGGCGCCGTCAGTTTTAGCGGGATTAATGAGGACCTGCCTTTTGGATCAACGGCAACAAGCATTGGTAATTCTGAATATTTAAGTCTGGCAGTGCCATCAGCACAAAATGAGGTTGTTTTCGCTATTGCTACACAAGAGGATGAGACTGTTAACCTGGTTCAGGATCCGAACCCAAATCCGGATACAAATTATGTACAACACTGGAGTTTACGTACCACCACTGGCCGTGAGTCACTCGGAGCCGGCGCGACTCATATTACACCAAATGGCGTCTCTTCGATCACAATGGGCTGGAGCAACATTGGTAACCCAAATGATTGGGCCATGGCGGGCGTATCAATTAAACCGGCATTAGCCGGTGGCGACAAAAGCACCTGTGTTATCTTTAAAGATACCTTCACAAATGCCGTCTACAATAATAATAGTGACAATAGTGGTGGCACCCCCACCGTCACATGGGCGAGTGACTGGACTGAAACAAATGATGATGCAAGCGCGACAACCGGTATCATCCAGATAACAGGAGGAGAATTACGTCTGGATGGTAATGCGACAACAACGTCCATTCAGAGAGGTATCGATCTTTCTACTTATGATCAGGCCTCGCTCAGTTTTGATTATTATAATTCTGAAAACTGGGAAAATGCGGATACTTTTAATGTTAACGTCTCTACAACAGCAACGCCTGCCTACTCAACGTTAACGTCTTTCACAAACGACCAAACACCTTCATTTCATACCAAGGACATATCAAGCTACCTTACTGCAAACTTTAAGTTACAACTTGCCAGCGGTGCAAGTGCAACAAACGAACGCTTCTATATCGATAACGTACAAATTAAAGCCTGTGCAAGCCCGCCAACCATAAAAAATACTTCTGTGGCTTGCCCAAACTTAAACCAGGTGACAATTACTTTTTCAAAAAATATTGACTATACCACTGCCATTGATAAAAATAATTATTTTCTATCCGATGATGCAACACCTGCCACGGCTATTTCTATTTCATCTGTTTCTGTTTCCGGTGATAAAGCAACGTTAACAACGGCATCACCTCTGACATCAGGAACAAAATACACCGTAAAATTAACCGGTATCAAAGACTTGGCCGACGGTTCTACTTCTGGCTTTACAGCACCTTCTTGTGTCGATCTTATTGCACTCTATCAATTTGATGAAATAAGCTGGAGTGGTGGTGGTACAACTGATGTTATCGATCAAAAAGGAGCCTATAACGGTGAAAGAGTGGGTGCCGCAACTGTACCGATCGATACAGGCAAGATATGCCACGCCGCCTATATACCCCGTAACGTTAATATAACCGATCAAAATGCCATTGATACCAAGGTTAATGTTACTTCGGTCTTAGGTGATACGGGTTCAATTAATTTCTGGTACAAAAGTGATGTGGCATGGGTCGGCGGGGGTAATCGTGTCATAATTGATGCGTCCACAGACACAGCAAATACTTTTGCTCTCATTCTGCAAGATAATGGCAGTTTACGTTTTCAGTTAAGGGATACTGCCACCAATCGTTACCGTGCAACCTCACAAATTTTCACCAGCTACTCTTCTACGGACTGGGTACATATTGCTGTCACCTGGGATCTACCCAATGACAACATAAAGCTTTATGTTAATGGTGTTCTTGAAGATACTGATACGAACGGCACTACCAATGGTATAGCGACAGGGCTAAGTACACTCTACTTTGGTGATAATAGAACAACCACTTTTGCTCCTCTTGGCGCCACCAACTCTGCTGGCGGGGTTATTGATGAAGCTTATATTTATAACACCGTCAGAACAATCAGTGAAATACAAAGTGAAATGGGTAACTCACACACATGTTCAACTGTAATTTGTGGCTACCGTGATGATTTTGCTACAACAGTTTATTCAAACAGAGATGGTTCAAGCCAGTGGTCAAGTGACTGGCTTAATGCTGTGACGAGCTCGGGCACTCCAGACTCAAATTATGTTTCACTTACAAACAACTCACTTGTTTTACAAAATAATCTGGCAAGCGCAAACCGACCTGGTGTCGAACGAAGCTTTAGTCTTTTAGGCGTAACCAACCCTACCAATATTTATTATACCTATACCTTGTCTGCTGGTGTCGATAATGCGGACTCTGCTACTGTGGAAATATATGATGGCACAAGCTGGAGAACCATCGAAACCATTACCGGACTCACTGCGGGTACCTATACTAAGAACATTCTTTTTTCCTCCATCGCGGGACCACCTTCTAAAACAAGCACAATGAAGATTGCGCTTCGAATCAATGATGCAACAAGCTATACCGCGGCGAACGAAAGCATTTCTTTTTTGTACTTTGATATCCGCTCTGTGGACATATGTAACATTAACCCTCTTGACCATATACAGTTTCGTTATGATGGCGCCGGCTTAACCTGCGAACCTGAAAAAATTTATGTTAAAGCATGCACAACACCCGACTGTACATCCGCTTCTTCTCCTGCCGTCACATTAAACATTGACACCTCAACGACCGGAACAAGCGGCCCATGGACAAACTTAGTCAGCGCTCTGTCTATACCTGCAAATACTGAAACCCCCGTCACCCTCGCAATTAAAACACCGGGCGTCTCCTACATACGAGCAAGCACAATTTCGCCTGCGCCATCAGATGCCAGCAAGCCATATGTTTGTAAAAATATTAATTCCGGAGCCTCTATTCCTGATTGCGATATAGAATTTTATGACAGTGGTTTTATCTTCACCACGCCTGTCCATACCTCTTGTAAAGCAACAACCGATAGTGATTATGTACCGGTAAAAATTCGTGCCGTACGTAAAGATCAAACAACAGAAAAGTGTGTTTCTCTTTTCGACAACGCGACTGCAAAAAACATTAACTTTACTATGAGCTCGCTCATTACTACCCCTGTTGTAATGAACGATCAGGCAACGCCGTTTAGCTTTAACTCAAGCACGACCACCCATACGGTAAGCCTTCCTTTTACCAATAGTGAAGCAAGCTTTACCTTAAAACATAACAACGCAGGAAAATACGGCGTCACCGCGACACACACCGATAGCGGGCTTACTGTATCAGGCTCAACCTCCCTTATTGTTAAGCCATATGATTTTTTATTGGAAGCAAAAACAACAGGTGAAATAGCTTTAAATAATGCAACAGCTTCAGGCGACCCTAAATGGAAAGCCAGTGATAATTTTAGATTGAGGTTACGTGGTCAATGTCAAAATGGCACGATTACAACAAATTACACGCCCACTAATGCAGAGTTGCAAGTTGAACTCGCTTTGCCTGCTTCCGGAACCAATAAAAACTTAACTCTACAATCGACTAATTATCTCAGCACAGCTACGGCTTCACCCGCCTGGTATAATATCTCTTCCAAGTTCAGCAGTGGTGCTGTCACGGATGGTACAAATAATTACGCTGATGCGGCTTTTCATGAGGTGGGCGTACTTAAATTACATGTACGTGACACAAACTACTTTGGTACAACTATCGCAGAACAAACCCAAACTGTTGGTCGATTTATTCCACACCACTTTGATACGACTCTGACTCCGGGTTGCAGCGCAGGAACAAATCCCTATACATATTCCGGACAAGCCTTTTCTGTTGTTGCAACCGCAAGAAATAATATAAGCCCTACCGCAACAACAACACAAAACTATAATGGTGCATTTGCCTATGACACAACCCTGACAAATGCCGCAGTCGGAGATAGCGCTAACTTTAATGGCACCAACATTATCCCTAAAACAAGCTTTCAAAATGGCAGTAATAGTCTCGCTGCAAAGAGCGTTACTTATACCTTCCCTGTTAAAAAAACTGTCGCCACCGATATTACCTTACGCGCCAATGATGCCGACACCGCTACTGCAGTAGGCTTGATAGAAGGTAAAACAAATATACGTAGCGGTCGAATGGTTTTAAATAACGTATTTGGTCCGGTCTCTACAGATCTAACAATGCTTGTATCGAGTGAATATTATTCTGATTTTGCAACGCCCGCTGACACAAGCGATGATGATTTTATTTTGAATGCTGACGATTCATGTTCTGGCTATGATGCGACGGGAGGAAGTTTGGTAAACTATACTGACAACCTCACGGCTGGCGATACCTCTGTATCCGGAGCGGGCACTCTCTCAGCCGGGGAAGGACTTATTACTTTTACCGCACCTGGAAACGGTAATGATGGCAAAGTAAATTTATTCCTAAATAATGTTAATGCCTGGCTGCTTTATAATGCGGGCATTGATTGTGATAATGCCGATTCTGACAACAACATAAACACCGGCACAGATGCCGGTGCGTGCGGTACAGCAACCTTTGGAATTTACCGGGGTGATGACCGTGTTATTTATTGGCGTGAAATTTTTAAATAACAGATTACTTTTAAATTGTATCTTCCATATTCAGCTCTTTAATTTTTCGCGTTAAGGTATTCCGGCCACAACCTAATAAACGTGCTGCATCCTGACGGCGGCCGCCCGCACTTCGTAATGCGGTTTTAATCATTACCCGCTCAAAATCCGGTGTTGCTTTATCAAACAAATCAGTTTCGCCGTTCGCAAGTTGTTGCTCAGCCCAGCATTGCAAAACTTTAACCCAGTCATCACTTAAATTTTGTTTGCTATCTTTGCTAATTAATTCAGGTGGCAAATCATCTAAATGAACTTCCTGCCCGGGTGCCATAACGGTTAACCAGCGGCAGGTATTTTGTAGCTGTCGAACATTACCACGCCACTCTAAATTTTTTAGATAGGACAAAGATGCTTCGTCTAACGTTTTTGCCTCCATATCTAACTCTGTTGCAGCAGCCTGCAAAAAATGGCGTGCTAACAAACCAATATCTTCACTACGTTCACGCAATGCAGGAATATGGATCCGAATTACATTGAGGCGATGAAATAAATCTTCCCTGAAATCACCTTTCTCAACTCGTTGCTCTAAATTCTGATGCGTTGCAGCAATAATACGCACGTCAACTTTAACCGGGCTATGTCCGCCAACACGATAAAATTCACCATCCGCCAGTACACGCAATAAACGCGTTTGTAACTCGGCAGGCATATCACCAATTTCATCTAAAAATAAAGTACCACCATCGGCCTGCTCAAAGCGACCTTTTCGGGCAGCTTGCGCCCCCGTAAAGGCGCCTTTTTCATGGCCGAATAATTCTGACTCTAATAAATCTCGCGGAATTGCCGCCATGTTTAACGCAATAAACGCACTCTCTGCCCGTGGACTATGACGATGAAGTGCTTCTGCAACGAGTTCTTTACCCGTACCTGACTCGCCATTGATTAACACTGTTATATTAGAGCGAGATAAACGTCCTATAGCACGAAAGACTTCTTGCATTGATGCCGCTTCACCAATAATTTCCATTTCTTGAAGCGGTTCATTTTTATTGCTTTTATCCTGAGTAATTTCTTTATGGTGCTTTACCGCCCGGCGAGTAAGCTCTACCGCTTCATCCACATCAAAAGGTTTTGGTAAATATTCAAAGGCACCGCCTTGATAAGCAGAAACAGCACTGTCTAAATCAGAGTGGGCCGTAATGATAATAATCGGGAGATCGGGATAATTTGCATGAATATTATCCAACATTGCCAAACCATCCATTCCGGGCATGCGTACATCACTGATGATAGCATCAGGCTGACTACGTTCTAACGCCCGAAGAACACTATCGGCTTCTTCAAAGGTTCGGACATCCATATTCGCTTTACCTAACGCTTTTTCTAAAACCCACCGTATTGAGCGATCATCATCAACAACCCATATACTTTCCTTGTTTACATTTACAGCCATACTTCACTTCACCTTTTTTAATTAATCGGCAATATCACAGAGAACACGGTATTTCCTGGCTCACTCTGACATTCAATTAAACCATCATGTTGCTGAATTAACGATTGCGAAATCGATAAGCCCAACCCACTTCCTTCTGCACGGCCGGTTACCATTGGGAAAAATATTTTTTCTCTAATATCAGCAGGTATACCGGGACCGTCATCTATGACCTCTATACATGCAACTAATTTATGTCGCTGTAATCCTATTGTGTATTTTCTCACTACACGTGTTCTTAAGGTAATATTGCCATTACCCTTTAATGCTTCGCATGCGTTACGCGTAATATTTAATAACGCCTGAATCAACATATCATGATCTGCTTTAACATCCGGTACGCTGGGATCATAGTCTCGATGAAGCTGTATTCCATCCTGCACTTCTATTTTAATTAAACTTCTTACCAGCTCTAAAACTTCATGAATATTTACGTCTTTTAATTTAGGTAAACCGGCTGGCCCAAGAATTCTGTTCACTAATGCCTGTAAACGATCGGCTTCACTAATAATAACGTTTGTATATTCTTTTAAATCTTCGCTTAATAATTCTTTTTCTAATAATTGTGCTGCACCACGCAAACCACCCAGAGGATTTTTAATTTCATGGGCAAGTCCACGCAAAATTTCTTGTGTCACTTCCTGTTGCTCGGCACGTTGTTCATCCCGATTAATCCGCAACCATCGCTCAACGGGAATAATTTCTAATAAATATCCGGTCTTATCTTCGCTATCGGTTAAAGGCATAATGGTTAAATTAACGGTAACCTCATTAAAATTTAGTAAAACAAGCGGCTCTTCATGCCGGGTAAATGAAAGATCCGATTTAATTTCTTCAATCAATTTGCTAACCGACATTTCATCACGATGTTGAATTAATTCTATAAAGGGCAAGCCCAACAAATGTCTTGCGCTTTGCTCAAATAAGGTTTCTCCCGCGGGGTTGATATACTCCAGGTTCAACTCTGCATCAAACAGCAAAATCACGGTGCTCACCCCTTCTAGTGCCCGCTTTTGTAGTTCCAGCTGTTTATTCGTCATAACATTCCTCTAAATACTCACTATGTTAGAGCAAAAACCAAGCCAAGCCGATGCATTTACCTCACTGGGGAAGAAGAAATAAATAGCAATAAAAACAATAGGTTGTAAACAATTAATACAGGCAATAAATGACCATGCACTCGTGATAGGCACTAGGATATTACAAATTTGAACATTTTGCACCATTTTGGTGCGGAAGGTGTACCAACTGACTAAACCCTAGAAAATTTAACTTATTATTGTGCCTGGGCCGGCGATGGTTTTTTGAAAAATCGCTTTACATAAAAAGTAACAGAAACCTCTGGACTAACCACTTCTTCCTTTTCATCAATGATGGACACAAGCAGTTTATGCTCACCCCGGGGAATCTCTTTAAAAACAACTGATGAACTTAAGCTGGTAATCGATTTACCCGCAAGCTGATAACGAATTTTATGGCCATAACCTTTTTTCATTTCAGGCTGTAATGCAATTGAAACGGATACAGACTCACTATTGATGATGCTCGTTGCATTTGTTGGTTGCAGAATTTTAATTGAGTACTTAAATTCTGGACCTGATTTTTTGCCTGGTAGTCCCAGCTTTGGCAAATCAGGTGCCTGATAGATAACGGGTTCACTTATTTTAATTTTTTGGCTGTCTGTTGATTTACGATCCGTGAACTCAACACTGCCATCAGACTGCGTATTTTTATATACATCTTCTGCCACTACGGTTACAGAAGAAAAAATAAAAAGCAAAATGAATATAGGTTTGATCATGCATTAAGCATAGCCAAGGTAATTAGTATAAACAAGAAAAAGTATCAACCAGCTCTCATTTTGCATAAACAAACTTTTTACATGGCAAAAAAAAAGCGCCTCCATACAGGAGGCGCTTTTAACAGTAGAACTAAAGCAATTAACAGCTATAGTACATATCAAATTCAACCGGATGCGTAGACATACGCAAACGCTGAATTTCAGCTGTTTTCAACTCAATGAAACCATCAATCATATCATCAGTGAATACTCCACCTGCTGTGAGGAATTCACGATCAGCATCCAGAGCTTCCAGTGCTTGATCAAATGAATGACAAACCTGTGGAATCGCTGCAGCTTCTTCTGCTGGCAAGTCATACAAATCTTTATCCATTGCTTCACCCGGGTGAACCTTGTTTTGGATGCCATCCAGACCTGCCATTAACATTGCAGAGAAGGCCAGATAAGAATTAGCGGTTGGATCAGGGAAACGAAGCTCAATACGACGCCCTTTCGGATTAGATTCGAAAGGTATACGAATAGAAGCAGAACGATTACGCGCTGAATAAGCTAACATAACTGGCGCTTCAAACCCCGGAACTAAACGTTTGTATGAGTTAGTAGAAGAGTTCGTAAATGCATTTAATGCTTTAGCGTGTTTGATGATACCACCAATATAATAAAGAGCCGTTTCAGACAAACCGCCATACTCATCACCTGAGAATAAATTTTGTCCTTCTTTCGCTAAAGACATATGAACGTGCATTCCGTTACCATTATCGCCAACTAATGGCTTAGGCATAAAGGTCGCTGTTTTGCCATAGATGTGTGCAACATTATGTACACAATATTTTAAAATTTGATTTTGATCAGCACGCTTTGTTAACGTGTTGTATACCGTACCAATTTCACATTGGCCAGCCGTTGCAACTTCGTGGTGATGAACTTCAACTTCCAAACCCATTTCTTCCATTGCTAAACACATAGCCGCACGTAAATCGTTTAATGAATCAACTGGCGGAACAGGGAAGTAGCCCCCTTTTAAACCTGGGCGGTGACCGATATTGCCATCTTCATAAACTTTTTCTGAGTTCCATTCTGCTTCATCAGAATCAACTTCATAAGACATGCCAGACATATTTGTTTTCCAACGTACATCATCAAAAACAAAAAATTCTGGTTCCGGACCAAAGTAGGCTGTATCTGCAATGCCGGTAGATTTTAAGTACGCTTCTGCGCGATTCGCAACAGAACGTGGATCACGCTCATAACCCTGGCCCGTTGCAGGTTCAACAATATCACAGGTTAAAATTAAAGTAGGCTCATCAGCAAAGGGATCCATAACGGCCGTTGAGGGATCAGGCATCATAATCATGTCTGATTCGTTAATGCCCTTCCAACCCGCGATAGAAGAACCATCAAACATTTTACCTGTCGTAAAAATATCAGCACTTAGAGTATGTGCAGGGCAAGAAACGTGCTGCTCTTTACCATGAGTATCAGTAAAACGGTAATCAATGAACTTAACACCGTTGTCTTTGACCATTTTTAGTACATTGTCAGACATGTAAATTTCTCCAATTTTCTAGAAAGTTTAATAATTAATTTAATAAAATTTTTAATAAGCTTTAATTTATAAAGCCATTAAGAGCACTAAACGTGCCACACATTCTTTATTCCATAAGGTACTGATTTTTATAAATATTTCCCTTGTGTTTTTTTGATTTTTGTATCAAAAGCCCTAACAACATCTTTTTTGGTGCAAGAAAAACTCGCGACGCACCAAGCCGGTGCATAAAATAGTTTTTCAATGGTAATGTAGCGAAATACGATCAATTTCTTCGATATTGGCTAACACCTGCTTAAAGCGCTGTTCCACTACTTTTTCTGCATCTGGCGGCATATTATGCAGAATTGCTAGCGGTAACAACAGTTCTATTTGTATTTTTCCCTCTAAATAATGCAGGGTAATATGCTCTATTTTTTTTGACGCTTCAATATCTTTCCAGGCAAACTTCATTTTCTTTAAAATTTCATCGCGCAAAGGCAATTTCGCAATATTAACCAGGTGCTCATCATCCTCAGGATCGATATGCACCATCACATCTATCACCTCTTCAATTTCATCGATCAACTTACAGCGGACGGTCTCACTAATATAGTGTGCCTCTGAAACACTAAGATAAGGATCAACCTGAATATGCACATCCACTAACGCATCAGAACCAATTTGTCTTGTGCGCAAGATATGTAAAGTACCCACGCCATTCACCTCTAAAATACTTTTTTCAATTGCCGCAACGCGATCCTTTTCTAGGCCGGTATCAATAAGCTCTTTAACGCTGTTAACCGCTAAATCCCAACCAATTTTAGCAACCATAAGGCCAACGATAATTGCCGCAATCGAATCCAGGTAAGTCAAACCCGCCATGCTTCCCAAAATACCAATACCCACAACCACGGACGAAATAGCATCACTGCGACTGTGCCATGCATTAGCCTTTAACATATTAGATCGATAGCGCCGGGCAAACACCATGGTGTACTGGTAAATACTTTCTTTAGCCAAAACAGAAATTACAGCAACAATGAAAGCCAACATGCCGGGAACAAATAAAGAGTCGGGATTAAATAAACGATCAGTCGCATCAACCATAATGCCAACGGCAATCGCAATTAAGGCAACACCGAGCCCAACCGTCACAACCGTTTCAATACGACCATGACCATAAGGATGATTTTCGTCAGCAACCTGATGAGAATGCTTTGCTGCATATAAAACAGCGAAGTCTGTGACTAAGTCTGATAAAGAATGAACACCATCAGCGATTAATGCCTGGGATTGTGCAGAAAAACCAACAATAATTTTTGCTACGCCCAAAATAAAATCAATCACCGAACCAATAAGCGTGACCCTAATAGTATCTTTATAACGCTGGCTTGATGTTAATAAAGCATTGCCTTGATCATCGATTGAGGGATCATGATGATCATGAGACATTACTCAACCACCTCGATAATAATAAATACTTCATCATCCGTTGTTTTTGTTTCAAGCACTTTATGTCCATTGATTCTGCACCATGCAGGTACATCTTGCAGGGCACCAGGATCGGTACACACCACTTCAAGCACATCACCTGCAGACAATGTTTTTATTTTATCCTGTGTGCGAATGACCGGCATTGGGCAAAGCATACGTTTCGCATCTAAAGTATGATTCATAAAATTACGTTAGCCTTTTTATACATACCAGTCTTCTGATATCTCATCTTTGGATATTGGCTTAACTTTAATAAGCAACTCTTTTCCATCAGGATATTTTACTGCCATTTCAACTTCATCTTCATCCCGGCCCTGTCCAAATCGTGCTGCTATGCGTGATGCAAGCTCAGCATCTTCATCAGAAACAGTGCCATCAAGTAACGTTAATGGCCCTTTGTGACTGGTACTATGGATATACGGATACATATTTCGGTAGCCTTCCATAAATTTATTTTCACCTTGCTCACGACCAACAATCATTTTAAAATTTTCATTCGGGCGAATATGCCGGCCGACTTTTAACATCATTAAATCATCAAGCTCATAGTCACGGCTTGATCTGTGTTCCCACATATCAACCAACTTGTCGGAATAATTTTTATCCGTTAAAAAACAACAGCCCCCCGCAGGCGTTGCATAACCTTCAAACTTAAATTTTTCTGCTAACGCCATTTGTGGTTTACGCGTACGACCACTAAAATCGAGCAGCTTATCTCTATCAACCCAACCTTCACGCTCAGGCAATGTTTCCGGTAAGTTTTTTGCACACAAAGGACGTAACAATAAATCGCCCGCACCCGATTCTTGTTGAATAACCGGCATCGTTTCCCGGCGTTGCGACATTGGGCGTTGACCAACAACCTCGCCCGTAATAATAAAATCAAAATCGTTTTCTTTGATCCACTCTAATGCTTTTTTAACCATGAAGCCTTTACAGTCTAGACAGGGGTTCATATTTTGGCCGTAGCCATGCTTTGGATTTAACAAAACATCTTTGTATTCTTCGATAACATCAATAATGTGTAATTTGATGCCCAGCTTTTCCGCTGACCATAACGCGTTGTTGCGCTTCACTTTATCTTTGTCTTGCTTTCGAATGGCGTGAGTATGGCCTTCTACACAAAACCCCGTAAAAAAGTTAATACCTTCAACATGAATACCTTGATCCAAAATCACTTGCGTCGCCAATAGGGAATCGAGGCCACCCGAAATAAGGGAAACTGCTTTGCGTTGTTTGCTCATAAGAAAACCGTAAAATAAAAAGAACCAAATATGAATGGAAGGCTGAAAATGCTAGAAGGCTAAATATAACAAATTTTTACGACAACTCACAGTCTAAATACATAATACGCAACGCCAATATCCCTAACACCATCATCTCAAGCTATTGATAACGCGACAAAATTCTTCAATCCGAATGGGTTTACGCATAAAAGTTTTTATGCCGTGAGCAGACAAAGAACTTTCAATTTCTTCTTTGGCAAGCCCGCTACAAAGAATAATTTCAACCTCTGCCCGAATCGCAAGAATTTTCTCTGCTAATTCCTCCCCATTAAGATCTGGCATATTTTGATCTGTTACAACAATATCCACATCCTTAGCATGTGTTTCAAAGTAAGCTAACGCCTTTTCGCCCCGGGTAAAAACATTTACATTTGCTTTATAGCGCCCTAATACCCGCTCAAAAAACTCTCCAATAACCTCATCATCATCAACAACCAGCACTGTTAAGCCAGAAAAATCATAGTTTGCCTTATTCTCGTTGTTAATCTGTTTTTCGTTCACTGTTTCACTTATTCCTGATAACAAATTTTCTGTAATTAAACCCAACATTTGTGCGCCGAGTACACCATACCAGACTAAATGATGGGAGAGTTACATCTTAATATATATCCTCAGATTAATATCCTTTTAAACCCGAGATTTAACCAGCGAATTAGTTACGTACTCCCAATGTCTCGTTATAATACGCCTCATATTTTATTGACGTAGATACAGGTAATACCTTGGCCAAGACAAAAACCACTTCGAATCCAGCGACAACCTTCCAGGGGCTAATTTTTGCTTTACAGCAATATTGGGCCGAACAAGGCTGTGTCATTTTGCAACCATATGACATGGAAGTGGGGGCAGGCACCTTTCATCCAGCCACTTTTTTGCGGGCCATTGGGCCAGAGCCATGGGCAACCGCTTACGTCCAGCCTTGTCGTCGACCAACAGATGGCCGCTATGGTGAAAACCCAAATCGTTTACAACACTACTACCAGTTCCAGGTCGCAATCAAACCCTCGCCCCTGGATATTCAGGAACTGTATCTAAATTCGCTTAAAATGCTGGGTATTGACCCCTTAATTCACGATATTCGCTTTGTTGAGGATAATTGGGAGTCACCCACTCTCGGCGCCTGGGGACTTGGCTGGGAAGTTTGGCTCAACGGCATGGAGGTCACCCAATTTACCTATTTCCAACAAGTTGGTGGGCTTGAGTGTAAACCTGTTACCGGCGAAATTACCTATGGGCTTGAGCGTATTGCCATGTACCTACAGGGTAAAAATAGCATCTATGATCTTGTTTGGACCGACGGCAGCTCCTCTAATGCAGGAACAGGCAAAGTGACCTATGGTGATGTTTTCCACCAAAACGAAGTGGAGCAATCCACTTACAACTTTGAGCACGCAAATGTCGACGCGCTGTTCAAACAATTTGATTTGTGCGAAAGCGAAAGCAAAAAGCTTAACGAAGCGGGTTTACCGCTACCGGCTTACGAGCAAATGTTACAGGCCTCGCATACCTTTAACTTACTCGACGCGCGTCACGCCATTTCAGTAACCGAGCGCCAGCGCTATATTTTACGTGTGCGCGCGCTGTCACGCGCTGTTGCCGAGGCCTATTATGAAAAGCGTGAATCTCTTGGCTTTCCTCTTGTTAAAAGCGAAGGAGAAAAGTCATGAGCGATGTAACAAATTCAGCAGCAAAAGATCTCCTGATCGAAATTGGCACCGAAGAACTACCGCCAACCACATTAAATAAACTTTCGGCTGCTTTTTACAATGGCGTAAAAGACGGTTTAGAAAAAGCAGGATTATCTTTTTCTGACATTAAAAAATTCGCTGCGCCAAGAAGACTGGCTCTGGTTATCAGCGACTTAAGTGTCCAACAAAAAGATAAAAAAGTAGAACGCCGGGGGCCTGCTCTGGCAGCAGCTTTTGATGAAGAAGGCTGCCCAAGTAAGGCCGCGCAAGGCTTTGCCCGCTCTTGTGGTGTTAAAGTTGAAGATTTAGAAAAACTTGAAACCGATAAAGGCACCTGGCTAAATTTTAAAACCGAGCAAAAAGGACTGGCAACAAGCGAATTGGTCGCTGACATTGTTCAAACCTCTTTAGATAAGCTACCGATCGCAAAACGTATGCGCTGGGCAGATTTAGATGCGCAGTTTGTTCGACCCGTGCAATGGTTAATTCTGCTCTTTGGTGAAGATGTTATTGATGCCGAAATTCTTAGCGTTAAAAGCGGACGCGAAACACGCGGCCATCGTTTCCATCACCCGGAAACGATTACTATTCCTTCACCTTCTGAATATGAAATGCTGTTAGAAACACACGGTAAAGTGATTGCAGATTTTAATCGTCGTAAAGAAGCTGTTCGTGGACAGGTCGATGAAATTGCCTTGAGCGTAAAAGGCAGGGCCATGATCGATGAAGATTTGCTTGAAGAGGTATCATCCATGGTTGAATGGCCGGTTGCCGTCATGGGGGATTTTGAACAACGCTTCCTGAACATTCCACAAGAAGCCTTAATTCTCACCATGAAAACGAATCAAAAATATTTTTATGTTGTCGATGATAAAGGTGCGCTGATGCCACACTTTATCACGGTCAGTAATATTGAAAGCAAGGATGTTGCAAAAATTCGGGAAGGTAACGAACGCGTTATACGACCAAGGTTTGCTGATGCAGAATTTTTCTGGTCACAAGATCGTAAATCAAAGCTTATTGATCAAACTGAACGCTTAGCCACGGTTGTGTTTCAAAAGAAACTCGGCACCTTATTAGACAAAACAAATCGTGTTGCAAACATTGCCAGCACTGTTGCCGAACAGCTTCAGGGAGATATGCAACGAGCGAAACGTGCCGCTGAACTTTGTAAATGTGATCTCATGACAGAAATGGTAGGCGAGTTTGGCAGCTTACAAGGTGTAATGGGGCGCTACTATGCAAAGCTTGATGGCGAAGACGAAGAAGTTGCTGCTGCACTGGAAGAATATTACAAACCAAAATTTTCAGGTGATAGCTTGCCTCAAAGTGTAACAAGTCAGTCGTTAGCGATAGCGGATCGTCTGGATACCCTGGTCGGTATTTTTGCCATTGGCCAAATACCCACGGGTGACAAAGATCCCTTTGCCTTACGCCGTGCCGCGCTCGGTGTGTTACGTATTCTGATTGAAAATGAACTTGATTTAGACTTATCGCAACTCATCAACATTGCAGCAACACAGCACGAAGCAACAATAAACCCTTCTGCAGCAGAAACAGCTGTGCTTGATTTTATGCTGGATCGTTTAAACGCCTATTATCTCGACAAAGGCATTCGTGCTGATGTATTAGATGCCGTACTCAGTACAAAACCAACCAGCCCACTTGACATTAATAATCGCTTACTTGCGGTTGATGCCTTCCGTCAAGGTGCAGATGCGGAAAGTTTAACCGCAGCAAATAAACGAATTGGTAACATACTGAAAAAAGTAACAAGTAACTTATCGACTAAGATTGACGAAAGCTTATTACAAGAAGCGGCAGAAAAAGACTTATCCTCTACTCTTACCCAACTAAATGATGATGTTCAAAGATTAATTGATAACGCAAAATATCAGGATGCACTTGCACAACTCTCTACATTAAAAAATAGTGTCGATAAGTTCTTTGACGAGGTCATGGTAATGGCAGATGACGAAGCATTAAAAAATAATCGTATTGCTCTACTCAATAAATTACATGGGTTATTTTTACAAATTGCAGACATTTCTAAGTTGCAAAACTAAACAATATTATGGATAGCGATTCTTATAAAGACATGCTGGCAAAGGTACAGGCCTTCCACGACAAGCATGACTTTAAAAATAGCGGCGGCGAAGATCTCGCTTATCGCGTAGCCTTAATGGCAGAAGAACTGGGTGAAATATCTTCCTGTATTACCAAAGGTAAAAGCAAAGAAGCATTAGCAGAAGAATCTGCGGACTTACTCATTTTGTTACTCGGCACAGCCATTGCGGCAGACTTTGATTTAAATCAGGCATTCTGGGATAAGATGGATAAAATCATGCAACGTGAATCAAAAATGATAGATGGTCGTATAAGAGTATCTGAGTTTAAGTCGTGATAAATAACGCAAAGGTCGCAGAGACGCAGAGAAAAACAGATTTTTAATTTAAAAAAATAAATAATCCATGATACCAATTAAACATATAATTTTTATATATATCCTCAGCCTAAAACCTTCTTGTTTCTTCGCGAACTCTGCGCCTTTGCGATCTCTGCGTTTATTAACCGTCTCGAAATGAATATTATTATCCTCGATCGTGATGGTGTTATTAACCAGGACTCTGATAATTTCATTAAGAGCGTCGATGAGTTTATTCCTTTGCCGGGCAGTGTCGAAGCCATTGCAAAACTAAAACATGCCGGTTATAAGGTTTATATCGCAACAAACCAATCCGGTATATATCGTGGCCTTTACAACGCAGACACATTACATAAAATGCATGATAAGCTTGCAAAATTACTCAATGAATATGGTGTAAAAATCGATGGCATCGAATACTGTCCTCACGGGCCTGATGATAACTGCGACTGCCGTAAACCCAGACCAGGCATGTATCTTACTATTGCGAAAAATGCAGGTTTAGCAGACTATAAAAATATACTCGTGGTTGGTGATTCATTACGTGATTTGCAGGCAGCGCAATCTATTAATGCGAAACCTCACCTTGTTCGTACCGGAAAAGGGGAGCGAACCATTGCCAAAGGTGAAGGCTTAAGTGAAATTCCCGTGTACAACGACCTGGCTGATTTTGTAAACCAACTCCTTAACACCTGATAAAGAATACACTATGTTCAAAGCTAAAACTTATCTGCAATATTTTTACTCGCTCGCTTTTGTCTGCACTATGTTTCTTTCTTCCGTTTATATATCAATAATTGGAACCTTATTTTTACCTTTTTCGTTTCTCGTACGTTATAAATATATAAATTTTTATTCTGTATTAAACCTTTGGGTGCTAAAACATTTATGCCATATTGATTATAGAGTTGAAGGCACTGAAAATATTCCTGAAAATGAAGCCTGTATCATTTTTAGCAAACATCAATCTGCTTTAGAAACCATGATGGTGCAGCGCACCTTTCCGCCTTTAACCTTCGTTGTAAAAAGAGAACTTATCTGGATACCTTTTTTTGGCTGGGGGCTCAGGTCTATCAACCCCATCGCGATCAATCGCAAAGCAGGCAGAAAAGCCATTCTTCAAATTATAGAGCAGGGTATTGATCGGCTTAAAAAAGGCATATTTATCGTCATTTTCCCCGAAGGCACCCGCTCTAAACCAGGCACCAAACTCCCCTATAAAAAAGGAGGTGCTATTTTAGCTTCGAAAAGCGGGCACCGCGTTATCCCCGTTGCCCATACTGCAGGCGAATTTTGGCCAAAAGGTTTTTTTTCCCGCCAAACGGGCACGATTGTAATGAGTATAGGGCCTGTAATTGAGACAAAAGACAGAAAAGCTGAAGACATCATGAATGAGGCTGAAAGCTGGATTGAGGCAAAAATGAAAGAAATCAGTACTGTACCGGGCTACCCAAAGACCGCAAACAAGTGATTATCGAAGACAATTACAGCTTTTAGAGTCATTAAACTACATTTTTATCCTTATGTTCATATAATAACCACACCGTAAATTTACTATATAATAATACTCTGATATAATTGATTAAATTTTAAACTATTTAATAACTATGCCGATACAGGTGAAACCATTAAAACACGATGGCTTTACCGTACTCGGCATATTTTATATTTAAACCCAGATTATCGGAGTCAAAAAATGCATAACCGCAAAACCTCAATTACTCAATTTATTATCGAAGAACAACGTCACATCGACTCAGCAACGGGTGACTTCACTTCACTATTAAATGATATTTTTACTTCATGTAAAGTTATCTCAAACCTTGTTAATCAGGGTGAGCTTGTTGGTGTTTTAGGTTCAGCCGGCTCTGAAAACGTACAGGGCGAAGAACAAAAGAAAATGGACATCATCACTAACGATGTCTTCTTAGAAACAAACGAGTGGGCAGGTCACCTTGCTGCCATGGCATCCGAAGAAATGGATGACATCTACCATATTCCTAAACAGTATCCACGTGGTAAGTACTTATTAACATTTGATCCATTAGATGGTTCTTCCAACATGGACGTAAACGTTTCTGTTGGTACGATTTTCTCTATTGTTCGTTGTAAAGGTGATTGCGAAAACCCAACAGCCGAGGATTTTTTACAACAAGGTACTGAACAAGTCTGTGCCGGTTACGCACTATATGGCCCATCAACTATGATGGTTCTTACGACAGGCAACGGCGTTAACGGTTTCACTTTAGATTCAAACATTGGTGAGTTCGTATTGACTCATCCTGCAATGACAATTCCTGAAGACACCCGTGAATTCGCAATCAACTCTTCAAACTCACGTTTCTGGGAAGCACCAGTACAAAAATATGTTGATGAATGTTTAGCCGGTTCAACTGGCCCACGTGGTGAAGACTTCAATATGCGCTGGGTTGCATCAATGGTTGCTGAAGTTCATCGTATCCTTACTCGTGGTGGCATCTTCATGTACCCACTTGATTCTAAAATGGTTGCTAACGGCACTGAAGGTAAACTTCGTCTCTTATATGAAGCCAACCCAATGTCTTTCATTGTTGAACAAGCAGGCGGTGCATGTTCTACAGGCCGTGAACGCGTTATGGAGATTCAACCAAAAGAATTACACCAGCGCGTACCGGTTATTTTAGGCTCTAAAAATGAAGTTGAGCGTGTTGTTAGTTACCATAAAGAAATGGACGCTGATGCCGTTGCTTAATTAAAACTTATATCCGTTTTAACTCAAAAGCCCCGTATCTAACCAGATAACGGGGCTTTTTATTTTTTGCTGAAATAGATTTACTCTTTAAGCCACTCGGAAAGGGGGCGTGGTTTTCCCAAATAATAACCTTGCCCATAGGTTATACCAATTTTTCGAAGTTCTTCAACGTCCTCTTTCGTTTCGACATATTCTGCAACCGTATCTTGATTGCGTAGTTTACTGATTTCATGGGTATAACGTATCATGGCATGATCAACGGGATCGCTGAGCATGTCGCGCACAAAACTACCATCAATTTTTACAATATCAAAAGGCAGGTTTTTCAAATATTCAAAAGAAGACATGCCGGTACCAAAATCATCTAACGCAAAACCAATTCCATGTTGCTGGCAGAACTTAATAAACGCCTGGGCATGTACTAAATTTCCTATTGATGATGTTTCCGTTACCTCTAACTCCAGCCTGTCCCAGGGAAAATCAAATTGCTCTATCGCCTTTTTTACGCAACTTTGAAATTCAGGCTGGTTTAATGTGCCGCCGGCTAAATTAATATGAACAGACTCCAACTTTTCAAGATGCTTTGGGTTTTCTTTAATTGTTTTAAGGTAAGAGATTAACACGTGTTTATCGATATCAATCATTAATTGATATCGTTCTGCTACGGGTAAAAAATGATCCGGCGGTAAAAAATTACCCTGACTATCAAACATGCGTATTAAAATTTCATAACCCACTTTATCTGTATTTCGTTGCAACGGCACAATATCTTGAGCATATAGCTCAAAGCGGGAAGGGCCACCATTTAATGCTTCTTTTATATACCCTGCAATTTGTATTTCTGAGCTAAGCTGCTTTTCATCTTTATCGTTTTCATCATAAATATGCAGCTTGTTCTGACCTTTTGCTTTAGCATTATAAAAAGCAATGTCCGCTGATTTAATTAAATTTGTTAGTGTATACTCAAAAGGCTTAAAAACAACCAGCCCAATTGACGCAGAGATTGATAATGCATTTGATTGCCATACAAACCTGAAATCATGTAACTCTTTAAGTAGTTTTTCTGCGATATCAACACCCTGTTGCTCTGTTGTATTTTTTAGAAGAATAAAAAAATCATCGCCGCCAACTCTCGCAATACTTGTATTTGCAGGAACGGATTGCTGAAGGGTATGAGAAACCATTTGCAGGAGTTCATCACCGGCAATATGGCCCGCCGTATCATTAACCTTTTTAAACTGATCTAAATCTAAATTAATTAAAATACTTGTCTTAAAGCTTTCATTTTGTAACGTTGCATCAATTTCTTTTTCAATTGCAAAACGATTATATAAACCCGTAAGACTGTCATGATGACTTTGATAACGTAACACTCCGGTGGTTTTAATGATTTTAGCAATCATTTTATTATAACCATCAAACAGCAAACCAATTTCATTTTTTAGCGTTGTTTCAACATTTTTAAATTGATTTTTTTCAATATCATTTTCCCGCATTGCTTGTGCGAGTGTCTCAAAAGGTTTGCTATACCTCAAGCTAATACGCCACGCCACTAAGCCGCCAAAAAAAAGTTCTATAGGGAAAATCCAAAGCAAGGTTATAAAATTTTCTTTTACCCGGGTATTGTATTGTTCCGGATTAATTACAATAATTGCCGAACCATATACATAATCATCAGCAGAAACAGGATATTTGATAAATAAGCGACCCGTTTTATCAAACAGAGGGACATCTATTTTTAATTTTTTATAGATATCGTCGCTAATATATTTTTCATGACCATAAGCAAAAATGGCCTCTCCTTTATTGTTAAATAATTGAATAGCATCAACCGATTTAAACCCCTCTATACGAAAATTGATATTTGATAAGCCATCCGCGTTGGTATTTATCAGCGCACCCAATAAATCATTATTTAAAGAGCGCCCAAGCGTATCGGCTTGCTCTATTGCGATCGTTTGACGTTCTTTTATGTCAAACCAATTAACCAGACCCAGCGTTCCTATCCCGATAAAGGTTAACAGAACAAACATTAAAAGCATTAACTGCGTACGAATACTTAAGCGCCGCCACATAACAGATACCCTGATTGATTTTATTTTTCGATGGGTAAAGACTCATCATTACCCCATTCCCGCCATGAGGCATCATAGTTTGCAACGTCATAGCCCAGCTCGCGTAACGCAAAATAATTTGTTGTAGAAACCAGGCCAATTTTACAATAAATAATCACTTTTTTATCCGCAGGAATATCTGCATATAAGTCCTGTAATTCACTTATAGGCTTCAAACTTTCAAACTCTGAGCTCTCAACAATGTTCTCTTCAAATGGCACACTAATGGCGCCAGGAATATGGCCGAATCGTTTCGCAACCGACACTTTACCATGGTAAGCAGGTAGTGAACGCGCATCAATAACAACTTTATTTTTATTGTTAATGGCAAGCTGGGTGGCAAATTTACTGGCCAAACGCTTGTGATTAATTTTAGCAATATATTGACTTGGTTTTATTTTCGGTATGCTTTGTGAGGTCGCTAAATTTTTATGCCTCCAGTATTTATAACCACGATCAAGTATTTGTACTTCAGTTAATCCATACACCTCAAGCGCCCAAAAAACCCTGGCTGCTGAAACCAGCCCGCCCTCATCATAAATGACTATTCTTGAATGGGTATCGATACCTCTCTCTTTCAGGTATTTTTGCATTAACTGGGGTTTTTGTATTTTTCCATTCACTTTTTTATCGTAATACGTTAATGCCACAGGAAAATTTATTGAATTTTTTATGTGGCCAACCTCATAGTCATTTTTACTTCTAACATCGAGGATAATAACCGCTTTGCCAGCACTAAGGGCCGACAACTCTTCTGCCGAAACACGAAGTGAAGACGCGCTAATACTATGGCTATATATGCTCAAAAGAAGCGTTAAAAATGATAAATGTTTCAACATTCTGGCTTTTCCTATACATTATTATTAAAAACGCTGTTCCTCTATTAAAAAAAACAATACGAGCAACAGCATACTCCTGATTCATAACTAACTGACAAAAAACATTAAGGCGAGTTCTATTTTCGGCTTCATAGCAGAAAATTGCAGCTAATATGAATATATCGACACCCTTCACGAAAATCTTTATTGGAAGTTCACGAAAGCATATTATTAAATACTAATTCTTTTGTGAAAAAGAAGGATCTTACTATGTTGGAACGCTATACAAACTATTTGATCAAACACCATAAATTTGTTGTTTTTATTTCTCTATGTCTTGTGCTTACTATTGGCGCCGGCATGAAAAACCTGTCAACAACCAGTGATTTTCGAATTTATTTTAGCGAAGATAACCCTCAACTCGTTGCCTTTGAAACACTTGAAAAAATGTACGGTAAACAAGACTCCCTGTTATTTTATATTCAACCGAAAAATAAAAACATTTTCACAAAAGAAGCGCTTACATTAATTACTGAGCTTACTGATAAATCATGGAATCTCCCCTTTGCCTCACGTGTAAATTCTTTAACAAATTACCAGCATACTATTGTTGAGGGTGATGATTTATTTACAGATTATTTACTTGAAGATGCCGCCACTCTAACAAAAAAGAAAATTTCTGAAATCAAAAATATCATTCTTAATGAGCCGAGCTTAATCAATTTTTTAACTAATAAAACAGGTGAATCAACCGCAATACAGGTTCGTTTAAACTTGCCGCTGGAAAAAAATGCCGCTAATGCTGAAGTCGTCGCAGCAGCTAAAGAACTACGCGAACATTTCAACCAACTTTACCCAAATATAAAAATCAACCTTGGTGGTAGTTCTGTTGCCGGTGTTTCTCTGGGTGAGGCTGTTGCATCAGACATGAGCACGCTGGTTGTCGGCAGTTACGTCATTATTATTCTCGCTTTGCTTATTTTATTAAGAAGCTTACGAGGAATGATTGCAACGCTTATGCTAATTACTTTCTCTGTTGTCATTACGATGGGAATCTATGGCTGGTTTAATTACACTCTGGCACCTGTTGCCGGTTGGGTACCAAGCATAATTATGACCATTGCAGTTGCCGATAGTGTGCATATTCTTATTTCATATTTTCATAGTTTACGCCATGGCATGAGTCGCGAAGAAGCATTACATGAATCATTACGTATTAATCTTAACCCTGTTTTTGTCACCAGCATTACCACGATTATTGGCGTTTTATGCCTCAATTTCAGTGATTCCCCGCCATTTCGTGATCTCGGTAATATGGTTGCATTGGGTGTCGGTCTTGCTTTTATATTAAGCATGACCTTTTTGCCGGCCTTTATCACAATGCTTTCTATTAAAAGTTCAAATATTAGCCAGATAAATAAAAAAGGAATGGATGCTTTTGCGAACTGGGTTATTTCACATCGAAGTAAACTGCTCGTAATCATGACCGGATTCGTTATTGTTATTGCCAGCTTCATTCCTAACAATGAACTAACTGAACAATGGCATCATTATTTTGATGATTCCTTTGAAATACGCAACACGATTGAAGGTATAAATAGTAATCTTAGTGGTGTGCACTATTTGCGCTATTTAATCGATAGTGGTGAAGAGAACGGCATCCATGAACCCGATTATCTTAATGCGGTAGAAAATTTCTCAAATTGGGCGCGACAACAAACTAACGTTGCCTATGTTTCCAGTCTTACAGATATCAGTAAACGCCTGAATAAAAATCTGCATGAAAACCAGGAAAGCTATTACCGCATACCCGCTAGTCGTGAACTCGCTGCACAATTATTTTTGCTGTATGAAACAGGTCTTCCACGCGAACTCAATTTAGATGATCTGGTCAATCATAGTCGCTCAACCACCCTTGTGACGATTATCATGCATAAAACCGATTCTGAGTTTTTGCTTGATTTCGACAGAAAAGCACAAAACTGGCTGCAAACACATGCTGCAAAATATAATACAAGTGAAGCAACGGGCCTAGATATGATCTTTGCTCATATTAATCACCGTAACATTCGCAGCCTGTTAAAAGGCACGCTAGTCGCACTGATATTAATTTCATTGGTATTAATTATCGCACTACGATCTGTTCGGCTGGGATTGATCAGTTTAATACCAAACCTTACTCCTGCTGCTCTGGCCTATGGAACATGGGGTATATTTGTCGGTAAGATTGATTTATCGGCCTCCATTGTTATTTGTATGAGTCTCGGCATTGTCGTTGATGATACCGTACACTTCTTAAGTAAATACCTGCGTGCACGCCGTGAAAAAAATTACAATGTCAACGAGGGTATGCGTTATGCTTTTAATACTGTAGGAGTTGCATTAATGATCACGACTGTAGTTTTAGTTTCTGGTTTCCTCGTCTTAGCCTTATCTCATTTTTCACCAACATGGGTAAGCGGTCTGTTACTCGCGATTACCTTAAGTTATGCTTTATTAACAGATTTTTTACTTTTACCACCGCTATTAACCTTACTGGACTCCAAACTCTATAAACGGATCACAACAACCTAAAGTTACCCTATACTGACAAAATGGATTTACTACAAACACACCAACTTAGTTGCCCCTACTGTGGGGAAGAAATTCAAATCGTGGTTGATTGTTCGGTTTCAGAACAAGACTACATCGAAGATTGTCAGGTGTGTTGTCGGCCAATTCATTTTTATATAGCGATTGAAGGAGAGCATGTACAAATACAGGCACAACATGAAAACGAATAATCTCGTCTAAACCTTTATTTATGACATGCCTATAATAACCCGGGTTTTTCTTGTTACTAGCTGTTACTGCCATTTTTCACTGTCAAATCGTATCCCGTTGTCGTAAATAAAATATTTTCAACTAACATAATAGTCTCACCTGCTAAAAGAAAAAACCTTGCCTTAAAAAATTTCAACTCCAACGCCAAACCCAGAAAAATTTTTAAGTTTGGTATATTCTGATTAAACAACACGGCGCTAAATACTCTATACTCAACGAAACAATAAGGAGGAGTCTCAGAATGAAAGTCCACTTAATTACGCTAGTTAGTCTGTTTTTTTCCCTTTCTGTCCATGCCAAAAATATTTCTGGTGTCGATATTTCTGAAAACATTTCTCTGTCTGACAATTCAAAACCTCTTGTTCTTAATGGCACAGGTATACGTAGCAAGTTTGTTTTTGATATTTATATTGGCAGTCTTTATTTAGAAGAAAAACAGACAAATACTAGTGCTATTTATAATGCGAAAGGACAAAAAAGCATACGCATGCATTTTTTATATGATGAAGTTAGCCAGGAAAAACTCGTTAGTGGCTGGAATGATGGTTTTGAAGGAAACAACAGTGAAGAAGAACTGGCAAAACTCAAATCTCGCATCAATCAATTTAACAGTTTTTTTATCCGCGTTAAAAAGGGCGACACCATCTATTTGAATTTTTTCCCTTCTATCGGAACAGAAATAGTGATTAATAACAGCCGTAAAGGTATTATTAAAGGCAATGATTTTTTTACCGCCATATTAAAAATATGGTTAGGTGACGATCCTGCTGATGAAGACTTAAAAGCCGCAATGCTAGGGCAATAAAATATGACAACAAAAACAATCAAAGGACCCGATGGAAAACCCCGCTGCCAATGGTGTGAAGCAGCCCCCGAATTTTTTGACTACCACGATAAAGAATGGGGCTTTCCGGTTGATGATGACTACCGACTATTCGAAAAGCTCTGCCTGGAAAGTTTCCAGTCTGGCTTAAGCTGGCGCACCATTCTCAATAAACGTGAAAATTTTCGTAAAGCCTTTCATCACTTTAATTTTGATAAAGTCGCAAAATTTACTCAACGTGACATTACCCGCTTATTAAAAGATGAAGGCATCATCCGCCACCGCGGAAAAATTGAAGCGACGATTAACAATGCAAAAAAAGCTCAGGAACTTATTAAACAAGAGGGGAGTTTAGCTACATTTTTCTGGCGCTACGAACCCAAAAATAAAAATCTTCCTGCTCCCCAAACGGCTTCTACATCTGAAGAATCCATCGCCATATCAAAAGAATTAAAAAAACGCGGCTGGAAATTTCTTGGGCCAACGACTATTTTTGCTTTTATGCAAGCCATGGGATTAATCAATGATCATGTGAAAGGCTGTATAACAGCCTCTAAAGTTGATCAGGCGCGCAAAAATTTTAAACGCCCCATGATTAAATGATTATAATTTATTAAAGAACGTCCTTTCAACAATAAAGAGACCATATGAAATTTTGCCCTCAATGTGGAAATAAAACTATCAATAAATCTATTGATGGCGCAAAGCGTACTCTGTGTAGTGAAAGTGACTGCAATTATGTACACTGGAATAATCCCACTCCTGTGGTTGCCGCACTGGTTAAACACAATGGAAAGTATTTATTGGCGAGAAATACGCAGTGGCCTAAAAATATTTTTTCACTAATTACCGGTTATTTAGAATCTAAAGAAGAAATAGAAATGGCCGCCTTACGTGAAGTAAAAGAAGAACTTAACCTGGACGGAAAAATAAGCGCTTATTTAGGTCATTACTCTTTCTTTGAACAAGATCAAATTATTATGGCGTTTGAAGTGGAGGCCGAAGGCGACCTTAAAATTAACCATGAACTTGCCGAAACCAAATATTTAACGCAACAAGAGCTATCTACTTATAATTTTCATCCTCTGTATATTACAGAAAAAATTATTAAGAAATGGCTAACCCTAAGCGCTTAATCTTTTTACAAAAATTACTTAGTATATTTACCGTAGCTCCAATATTTTTTCCCGGGCGAGGGAGAGCCTTGCCAGCCCAACAACCTTAAATGATTAGCAATTAAACGATTCATTAATCCATGACCAACTAAAATAACGTTATTATGTTCTTCTGCTATCTCAATGAGTTTACTTGCGGCTTGGCGAGCTCTTCGTTTTGCCTGAGCAAAAGATTCTCCATTTTTGCTAAAACCTAACAGCCATAATAGTCGTAACACAACTATCCATATACTCACAGGTAACTTGATCGGACTATGGTCAAAATGCGGGATATTTGTTTCAGAAAAAAGTACCTCTGAGCAACTTATTTTATCAAAGCCAATATTCCTGGCCGATTGCTTCGATCTCTCTAAGTTACTACAGACAACATAGTGCGAATGAAACTGATTTTTTAATTCAGCGGGAGCAAGGTCTTTTATTCCCGCCTCAAGGTAATCAACAACAAGCTGTTTTAACTTAGTGGCATTAAAACTTCCCGCCAAATCAACATCTGGCTTTCCATGTCTTAACAAAACAATTTCCATTTATTTTTTTACTAATTGTTGTTGTTGCAGCAACATTAACCTTGTTTCTTTATTTTCTTTTCCCAGATTATTCATAACAGCATAAAACTTCTTTAAATCATATTGTTCTTTTTTTAATAACACTCTTAACCCTGGCACTAAATCATAATACGTTGCGATTAAGAGCAAGTGTGAATTATTTAAGCCCTGAGTCATCCACTCATCAAAAGCATTAACGTTTTTTCCTGCCCATGTTTTTTTAAGTTGCTGATATTTTTCTTGCAGCAGTGCAAAATATTGTTTTTTAGACTCGGCCTTTCTTTCTTCGCTGGCATTACTTTTATATAGCGCCATTAATGCCTTTCGTGTTTCAAGTAATAAGTCGTTTATTTGCGCATCACGTTTATTCTGCTGCAGATAGTCTGCATACTCTTTATGCTTACCGTTTTTAGCAAACCATTGCCGAATACCTTCTTGTTCAACAACGGTGGCAAAGGCTTCATTAAAGGCGGTGTCATTTTCAATGTATATAAGCTGGTGTGCCAACTCGTGAAAAATAATCCCTGCTCGACGAGCTTCCGATCGATACATCATGGTGTTTAGCAGCGGATCATCGAACCAGCCCAGTGTCGAATAGGCTTTCGCACCGGCAATATGCACATCGTAACCTGCTGCGGCTAGTCGTTCAGCCTCAGCTTCCGCCTCATCTTTTGAAAAATAGCCCTTATAACTCAGACAACCCACAAAGAGAAAACACCACTTCTTCGCTTCAACCGACAGTTTTTTTGCCGCGACGACATTCCAAACAACAAAAGGGCGGTTTAGGTCTGCATACTGCCGGTAACTGTCATTTTCTGGTAAATAGAGACTTTTAGAGGCAAAGTCGCGTATTTTTTGGCTTTTTAGTAAAGCTTCACGTAAGTTATTGTTTGTGTTTTCATCGGCGATCACCTCTGAAACCGGTTTTCGCTGTTCTAATAGCTCCGAATGTCCCGCCATGAGATCCAGGTAATAGCCAAAAGAGCTACAGGCTGATACGGTGGATGCCGCTAACAAAATAAGAACGCGTTTCAAAATGTAAAATCGAGTCATAAATACGAACACTATAAATAGTTTAAGGTCTCACCTTCACTATATAACTATCTGATGAGCTTATGAAACCCAATAACCATAACAAAAAACTACAAAATATTATCCAGTCTGCCAACACTATTATTTTAGGCAAAGAACACAAACTTCGTTTAGCGCTCACCTGCATTCTAGCCAAAGGGCATCTTCTTATTGAAGATTTACCGGGCGTAGGCAAAACAACGCTGGCGCACACCATGGCGCAATTACTCGGTCTGCAATTTAGCCGCATTCAATTCACCAGCGACATGCTTCCCGCGGATGTTTTGGGTATTTCTATTTATGAACAAAACATCAGTCAGTTTACTTTTCACCCCGGGCCCATTTTTAGCAATGTATTGTTAGCCGATGAAATCAATCGTGCCACCCCAAAAACGCAAAGCGCCTTGCTTGAAGCCATGGAAGAACAACAAGTCACCTTAGAAGGTAAAACGCGTGAGCTGCCAAAACCTTTTTTTGTCATTGCAACGCAAAACCCTTCTGAACAAATAGGTACCTTTGATTTACCTGAGTCGCAACTGGATCGTTTCTTGATGTCTATCTCATTGGGCTACCCTGATGCAAAAGCAGAGCGACAACTCCTTATGGCAAATGATCGTCACGATGCCTTAAATAAACTCTCCGCCTGTATAAGTGAAAAAGAGCTGCGGGAAATACAGGATCAGGTTCAGCACATCATTACCTCAGATGCATTGCTTGATTACGTTCAGGCGATTATTGCGTATTCACGCGAGTCCGGGCTTTTTGAATACGGACTATCGCCAAGAGCCGGGCTCGCCTTGTTACACGTTGGTAAAGCATGGGCGATGCTGAACGAACGTGACTATGTTATTCCGGAAGATATTCAGGCTGTATTACCCGGTGTCGTGCGACACAGATTACGACCGGTTGATTCCGACACTATCGAACCACTTGATGCTTTATTAAAAGACGTTGCGATTCCCTAAATCATGTTCGCTGCTTTAAAAACAAAATTTAAATTTCAGCGTTTTTTTGTTGGAGAAGGGCCACAGCAAACACCGTATTTATTAACGCAGCGGCGTATTTATATTTTGCCGACCAAACAGGGGTTCGTCTTCGCCTTTCTGCTATTTGTCATGCTACTTGGCTCCATTAACTATGCCAATAGTCTTGGCTTCTTTTTAACTTTTTTACTTGCCAGTCTTTGTGTTGTTGCTATTTTTCATACATATAATAATTTACTAAAACTCAGCGTTGGCCCTGCAATTTGTCAACCTGACTTTGCAGGTAACGAAACCAGCTTTAAGGTGCAGGTGAATAATTTAACTCAGCAAACACGCTTTTCTATACAAACATATACGCCGCAAAAAATTATTAGCGAAACCGACATAAAAGATAGCCCGACCTCTTATATCAAGGTAAAACACTGCTTTAAACAACGCGGTCTTATCCCGCTGCCGCGCTTTACCGTTGAAAGTCGTTTTCCTTTTGGCTTGTTCAAGGCATGGGCAATTATACAGCTCGACCATCAACAGCTGGTTTATCCAAAGCCATCTTCACATAAACAGCTGCCGCATAAAAATTCTGGCGTATCGGAAGGGAAAAAACAAATCGATATTGGCCGAGATGATTTCAAAGGTTTGCGTTCTTATACCGACGGCGACCCCCTGCAACATATCCATTGGAAAAATGTTGCCCGGCACCAAACCTTACAGACAAAAGAATTTTCATCCAGCAGCTCGGATGAACTCTGGTTTAACTGGACTGATACAACAGCCTTTAATACCGAAGCAAAACTCTCTGAGATAACAAGATGGCTTTTACTCGCCGATGCAAAAAATATGCAATATGGCTTACGTTTACCCGACTCGGTTATTAAACCAGGCGCAGGGAAGAACCACTTACATGCCTGTTTAAAACAACTTGCTTTGTTTAATGTTAATGAGCTGGATGTTAATAAACTGGATCTAAATGAACTTGCTCAATAAATTACAAAATCCTGCGATTCAGCCTGCCGCTTTAATTTTATTATTCGGTTTACTGCTTGTTGTTATTCCAAATTTTTCTCACCTGCCATTATGGCTAAGCCTGGTTGTAACCACTCTCATAGTTTGGCGCGGGTGTTATGAGTTACAACTTTGCCCAATACCCGGAAAGAAAATTTTATTCATTTTCACCCTTATGCTTTTAATAGGCATACTTTTTAGTTATCACACCATAGTAGGGCGCAACGCCGGTTCGGCCATGCTGCTCGGTTTGCTGTGCTTAAAACTTTTTGAGATCAAATCCTATCGCGATATTTTTCTTATTATCAATATTTCTTTGTTTTCGATTGTCATCAACTTTTTATTTAGCCAGTCGATCCCCGTTGCCATCACCATGATCTTTGCTTTAGTGTTTTTATTTACCGCGTTGATTAGTTATCAGCATGATTATAAAAACCTCTCTCCGTCTGTTGGCATTAAAGCTATACAAAAGAACGAAAAACAAC
>Ga0316208_1000850_pt1 | contig 32901 bp, 20 predicted proteins | sample 3monopyrite_MG_FD_204944 | JGI IMG/M metagenome (GOLD analysis project Ga0316208, IMG submission 204944) | Microbial mat bacterial communities from mineral coupon in-situ incubated in ocean water Damariscotta River, Maine, United States -... | ecosystem: Environmental > Aquatic > Marine >...
CGAAGGACTTTCGGAAGTGAATTCCTGGTCCGAGAGCGAAGAGTCAACCGAGTCGTCGCTGATCATCGCTTCGTAACTTCATCTGACCGAGAGCTTCGCAACGAGATCTGAGTCTCGGTTCCACGACGTTCAGCGGGCACCTGAACTTGGAAACGGTCCCGCGCCGGGTACAGTTGCGCCTGCTGGTTCACTTTGATCAACCCCGGGGCCCTCTGTGATGCGAATTTTCGTTCTTGCACTGCTGACCGTTTTGCCGTCCCTGGGCTTCGCTCAACAGGCGGCACCAGACGCTGCGGCGGCAAGGCTGGCTGCCACTCGGAAATTTGCGGCGCAGAGCCTTGCACAGTTGCATGCCGGAAAGCTCGAAACGGCGATGAGCCTGCTTGGCCACGCGACGAGTCAACCACCGCGGATGCTGCTTGTGCAGGACGAGCATCTCGGACCGCCGGCCGCAGGCGTGTTTCGAACGCTTTCGCAACGGGATGCGGCGGAACAGTTTGAACGGTGGCGAGAATGGTCGCTGCCGACAAAGGAGCGGCTCTCGATTCGGCTGCTGACGACGCTCGTTCCGCAGGATTCGCCGCCGAAAGACTTTGCTCGGACACTCGGTGAACGGCCGCGTGACAGTGCGTTCCCCATCGCCGAAGTTAACGGGATTCGAGGACTGTTCAGCAGTGGCTGGCTGCTGGTTGTCGCGGCGGAAGAGATCGGCCGCCTGCCGCGTCTGATCACCGAACTCGAAACGCTCGCCAGGAACGACGTTCCGAATGCGAAGTCTCTGTTGTTGCTCGCCCGGCTGATCGATTCGCGAAGTGGCACAGCACAGCTTCAGGCAGAACTTGAATCTCTCGCGAAGCAACTCAGCAGCAAACAGCTGAAGCCCAATGAAAAGATCGTTTCGATTGACCCTGTCCCTCTTGTCATTGCGGCGGCGGCACTGCGGCACGAATCGCTGCGGCCGATCTGCGTTCAGATCATTGAGGCAATCGAGCGGGAAACTCACGGTCAGTCGGCAATTGTTTTACGGCAGTTTCTGCGAGTTGCTCTGGCGACGGCGATACTGAAGAATCGAGCCGCGACTGAATCGGATATTCTCTTCAAAAATCGATTGAAGTACTGGGTTCCGGGCAGCGGCCAGACGCTGTTCCTTTCCTCACAGGGAGCCGTTCATCCGGTCTGGCTGACGCAGGAAGATCACATTCTGCACCTGGCAGGTCCACGGAATGATCCTTTGTTTCTTCGCTTCCCGCTGACGGGCTCGTTCGAATTCAACTGCGAAGCGCAGACGCATGGCACGATGTTTACTGACGGATGCATGGTTTACGGCGGGCTGCAATATCAAATGAGCGGCGAACAGGTCGTCGTCTATGATCCCGACATTGCACACTCAGCAAGACGTTACGCACCGTTTCTCCAAACTAGCAACAGGCCCGTTTTTAATCGAATGTCGATTCGTGCGGACCCGAACGGTTCGCAGTTTGCCGCCAATCTTCACCCGGTCTGGTTCGACAAATCTGTCGCTCAGTCGAGCCCGTTCATCGGGCTACGATCGTTCGGTGATCGCCGGCCGTTGTTTCGCAATCTAAAGATTATCGGCACGCCGAAGATTCCTCGCGAAGTCCGCCTGACAGTTGGTTCAGAGCTGCGCGGATGGCGGTCACACTACTTCGGTGAGACGCAGCCGCCGTTTCCGGGAGTGCCCGCACCGCCCGACGAAACAAATCGTCCGCCCCCACACTGGTCGATGAAAGGCGGAATCATTGAATCGGTGAAAACGCCGGAGCGGCTTCGACAGAGTCTGATCAGCTATCAGCGGCCTCTGCTGCAAGGGGAAATGATCAAGTACGAATTCTTCTACCAGCCGGGCGAATTAGAGGTGCACCCGGCTCTGGGCCGCATCGCTTTTCTGCTCGAACCCGACGGAGTGCGAGTCCACTGGATCATCGACTCGTGGCGAGAATGGACCGGGCTGGCCATTGATAACGCAATCGCCGAACCGTTGAATCGTCGCGGCCCGAGAACGCTTCCGCTGAAAAAGGATGACTGGAATCAGGTGACGCTGCGTCGGGCGAATGGTGTCGCCGAGTTGTCGCTGAACGGTGCCGTGGTCTATCAACGCGCGGATGATGTTGGCAGTCTGGTTCCACCGTCGTTCGGACTGTTTCGGGATGCGACGCGCACCGGTGCCCGAGTGCGAAACGTCGTGATGTCCGGCGACTGGCCTGAGACGGTGCCCGAGGATTTTCTAGCCAACCCGGAAATGACGACGGGCGATGAACTCTCCCCCGGAGCTCGCCAGGCATTCAACGAAATCGCCAGCGAAGAGTTTCTGTCAACCAATGTAACTTCCGTGCGGCGTCGCGCGGCGGAGCTTCCCACAGTTGAGCGGTTTGACTTCCTGGCAAACTGGGTGATGCCCGGCCCGGATCACGGTTTCCGAGCAGCGGGTGAATTCGTCGCGGCGGGTGATTTCTCAGCGGAAGATAAAGCCAGCGAGTCACTCAACGGTTCCTCGCTCGTGTCGCCGGCCTTCGATCTGCTCGACGTCGCGATCTCGACAAAGCGTCTCACCGAGCTGCGGGACCGAATCACTGCGGCGGCTGTTCCAGATGAATCGCTGCCGCGTCGGGCGCGGCTTTCTCTGTTGGCACTAACGCTGTTGGAACTCGGCGATTCTGAGGCGGCCGGCGAGGCACTTCAGGAATTGCTGACGCTCGTGAATGGGCACCAGGCTCCGAACATGCAGGACATGTGGCCCGAAACTCTGGTTGCCTGGCGAGGAATTCAACGCTTCTGGAACGACGATCTCGTTGGCGAACTCATTTCATTGCTGCGGCAACAGCGTGCCAGCCGCGCGAACCCGGCGGGATCAGAACCCTGGCACGCCCACATCACCGCGCTGACTGGGTGGCGTCAGTATCTGGTTTCGGGCGGTTCGCGCGAGCCGTCCGAAATCCGGCAACTCCCCGCGAACTGGGTTCGTGTTTCGGCCCGACGGTCAATTACGCAATCGGCCGGGAACTCGGAAGCCCGTTGGTATCACCGGGACGACGGCGCGCTCGGCCAAATCTCCGGCCACAGTGATGACTACCTGCTTTTCCTGTCGCCCTTGCGTGGGAACTTTGAAATCGAAGGGCAACTCAATCCGAATGGCGGCTGCGGAATTTACTCGGCCGGCGAGAATGTCTCGCTCTATTGGAAACGCGACTCCGTCACTGTTGGAACCTTTCGTCCGGCGGCGATCAAGATCGAGCCGTTCGGTTCGCCAATAGTTCTACGAAGTCAACCAGCTCGACTGCGAGCTGAGTTTCGGGACGGAGTGCGACGCATCTTTGTCAACGGTCGCATGGTTCGAGAGACAAATCTGGGCGAGCATTCAAATCCGTGGGTCGGCTTCCAGTCGAGGTGGCAAAGCATTGCCACCATTCGCGATGCCCGAGTCACCGGTCGGCCGGAGATTCCCGAAACGGTCGAACTGGCCACGACAACTCAGCTCACTGGCTGGGTGCCGTACTACGGCGAGTCGACGGCGGTGGAGGGCGGCAACTGGGAGTACATTCCGGCTGAGAATGGCACGACCGTAATTGGGACCGGTGAGTTGCTCGGTCGACGACGCGGTTTCGTCACCGGCGGATGTGGCGAGAGCCTGTTGCGTTATCAGCGACCGCTCGTTGAAGACGGGGCCATCGAGTACGACTTCTTCTATCAGCCAGGACCGGGGGCGATGGAGACTCATCCCGCGCTGGATCGACTGACGTTTCTGCTCGAACCGGACGGCGTCCGGATCCACTCAATCACCGACGGACGATATAACCGAACTGAGCTGCGACCGGACAATCGAACCACCGAGCCAACGAACCGGCGCGGGCCGGCGATGTTGCCACTCAAAACCGGCGAGTGGAACCACATGAAAGTTGCCATCGTCGGAAACACCGTCACGCTCGAACTGAATGACGAAACCATTTACGAGCGCGCGCTGGAGCCGGAAAACGAACGGACATTCGGACTGTTCCACTTTGCGGATGTGTCGATCGTCCGAGTCCGGAATATCGTCATGCGAGGCGACTGGCCGAAGACGCTGCCGTCGGTCAGCGAGCAGGGACTGGCTGACCCGCGTGTCGCGAAGATCGACGCGACGCTGCCGGACTTGAAGTCGGAATTCGTGCATGACTTCACCAGAAGCGGGATGCCTTCCGAATTTTTCAAACTCGGCGGTCAGAACGCCTCGCGGTATGTCAGACTTCGGCCCGACGGAGTGGCGTTTGACGTGCTTTCCCGCACCGACTATCTGAACGCGATGTTGATGCTGCGGTTTGAGATTCACGGAGATTTCGATATCGAGGCGGCGTTCGACAATGTGGATCTGAAGTCCGCCAAAGAGTGCTCGATTCAGCTGGCCGCTCGCCTTCACGATAACCAGTCCAACGATCTTCGTGTCGCTCGGGGAATGGCTGGTGATGGGTGGCAATTCGTGCGCGGCCATGTGAGTACCTTGGGCCGGGACGGCGCACGGCGGTCGACCGCAGAAACCGACAACAACGAATCGACATCCGGACGACTGCGACTGGCGCGTCGCGGAAAAATAGCTTACTCGCTGTTTGCCGAAGGCAATTCGGATCAGTTTCGCGTGGTCTCGGAAATCCCGGTCACCAATCGCAAGGTCTCGATGGACGGCATGTTTCTACTCGGCGTCGCCAGTGGTTCGGGTGGTCGCATGAAAGCCACCTGGAAAAACATTCGCGTGCGGGCCGAAAAGCTGATGCACGTTCCGCCCGCTGAGTCGACGCTGCTGCGAAGGTTGTACGCGATGCACGTTCCGGACATTAAGCAAATCCGCGACCCCAACATTCCGCTGTGGAAACAGTACGCCCAGGGACGACTGAAACAGTTCTCGCTGACAGCCGAGGATCAGGCCGGCGACGAGTTCGATCCCGTCGCCACGTTGATCGGTGAAGCGAGGCAGGGACCGTCCAGCAACGGCGAACTGGTTCTCTGGACGGACGAAGTCGGTCGCCCCGTGGCGATTGGGACAACAATCATGCAGGGACGACTGACCGCTTCGGTGATGGGCGAAGTCGACGAGTTCCATTCTTTGCATTCCGGCCCGCTTCAGATGACCGATGGCGGCCGGAGCGTCTGGGATGTCGCCACGCCCGGACTCAATTGGCAGCCGGTCCCCGACGCGCCGCAACCAGCATCGACAAAGGAAGAATTGTTTGCCCAGGCGATGGCTCTGACGAAACGGTTTACTGCCGAAACGGGTGCACGGGGACAGGCCGGCCCGACGCTCCAGAATGAGCCGCTCCACAAATTCTCGTACGAATCCGACAGCGGCCTGCGCGGCGGGATACTCATGCCATGGTCGATCGACACGAATCCGGAAATCCTGCTCGCACTGGAAGTCCGTCCGGACAGTGACGGGCAACTGCAGTGGCAGTTTGCTGCGGCCAACTATTCCGCATACGGGCAGTTTTTGCTGCTCGACGAACAGCAGGTGTGGAGCGAATCGCCGGCCCGCTTCGGAGCGAAGATTCCTCACCTGGGATGGATCACTGCCAACGTGAATCTGGCTGAAGGTCTGGCCCGCGTCACGCCAGCGAAGATAGACGTCGTCCATGTGCCGAAGGCTCCGTTCCGGTTTCTGGGGTCGCCCGAGTGGTCGGTCGACGGCAAGTCAGTGGTGCTCGACATGTCCCACGGTCCGTCCAGTACGACAACGGTGATGATGATGAATGCCGACGGTTCTGACCTGCGTGATCTTGGATTGGGCTTCATGCCGAGCTTCTCGCCAGACGGGAGACAGGTTGTCTTCAGCCAGTCCGGCAGGAGTATCGCGACGGTCAACGCCGACGGCTCGGACCGGAAAGTCTTTGCGGCGCGGGGCTGGGGATCGAAGTGGTCTCCCGACGGCAAATACATCGCCTACGCCGACGGTCGGAATATCGTGCTGGCGGATCCGAAGACCAAAGAACGTCGCAACCTGCTGACCGACGAGCAGTCTGCCGAGCTAAGTTACGTGTACTGGAACTTCGGCTGGTCAGACGACAGTCAATGGATCGCGTTCAAGCAAATGGCCCGCTCCGGCGAACAGAGCATCGCGATCGCGAGTGTGACTTCACCGAACGATCACAAAGTCGTTTATACCGGAACCGCCATCTACGAAGACTTCGACTGGCACCCGGACGGGACTCGGATTCTGTTCTCAGCAACCGATCCCGAGTTGAAAATTAATCGGCTCTACACGGTCAACCGCGATGGCCTCGCCCCACCGACTCACGTTCCGGGGCAACCTCGCGACTGGCGGATTTACGATTGCGACTGGTCCCCGGACGGCCGCCGCATCCTCTTCTCCGCAGGTGCGCCGCCCGTCCTGAAAGAGTGGCAGCCGTGAGTCTCTTAATTCCCCTTCCCGAGGTGTCTCGATGATTTACTTGATGCGTGCAGTTGTTCTGGTGGTCGTTGTTGTCTTCCTCAGCAGCGGAAGGCCATTGCAGGCGGATGATGTGCGGGCTGATGAAGACACCGCCACCGTGCGCGTCTTCATCTTTGCTGGCCAGTCCAACATGGTGGGTTCCGATTCGAAAGTGCGGGACATTCAGCGTTTCCCACCGTTCGCCGGTCTTGAGAATTCGCAGAACGGCGTACGCTTTTCCTACTGCATCGGGCGACAGAACAAGGCGAAGTCCGATGGCTGGGTGGACCTGCAGCCGGTGAACAACGTCGTCGGTCCCGAGCTGAGTTTTGCTCGAAAGGTGACACGACACACAAAGGCTCCGGTCGCGATCATCAAGGTCGCCGCCGGAGGCACGCATCTGGGTGGCGACTGGAATCCTGACGAGCCGATCGGTTTCAAGATGTACCCGCTGCTGCTGAAGCAGGTCCGGGATGCGCTCGCCGATTTCCAAAGCAAACGCATCAAGTACCGCCTGGAAGGATTCATGTGGCATCAGGGCGAGAATGACATGTTCAACAAAGACTACATGCCCAACTATGGAAAGAACCTGAAGAACTTTCTGGCCAGCTGCCGTCGCGACCTGAAGACTCCGGAGCTGCGGTTCTACATCGGCGAGCTGTCTACCAAGACGATCTGGGGAATGGACCTTCGGCCGCGCATGTACGCCATCAGTCTCGGTCAGAAAGAAGTAGCGAGAAACGATCCGCTCTCCGACTACGTCGCGACTTCACATGTCGGCGTTGAAATCGGAGGGGGAGTGGGGTTGCACTACCACTACGGAACGCTGGGGCAGCTTGAGCACGGCGTGAACTATGCCGACGCCTACCTGCGAAACATTGGCAAAGCGAAGAAGGTCGACCGCCCGTTGAAAGCGTGGCCTTATGCAAAAGGTTCCCAGGTAAAGCTGTTCGTTCTCGCTGGCCACCGGAACATGGAGGGCGAACGCGCTTTCGTCCAGGATCTGGCCGGCGACGCCGACAATGCATCGCTACTCAAGGACGATCCGAACATCGCTTTCAAATACAGCCTCGGTGGAGAGTACAAGGTATCGAACGGCTGGGAACCACTCGGCCCTGCCGGCTTCTACGACACGTTTGGCCCGGAGCTGAGTTTCGGCGCAACGTTGCGAGGCGCCGGAGTCGGCAACGTTGCCATCGCGAAATTCACACACAGTGGGTCGCAAATAATCGACTGGACGCCGGACGGCAGCGTGGCCGAGTCCCGCAATCTGTATCCGGCCTTCCTTTCATTCATCCGAGATGCCACTCAGGACCTGAAGGACAAGGGTCACGACGTCAAAATCGCCGGCATCTTCTATCACCTGGGAGAAAACGACATGTCCTGGGGACCTTTCCGCCAGGGAGCACCACAGCGACTGATGTCACTGGTCACTCAAAGTCGAGTCGATCTGTCGATGCCCGACCTCAAATGGTACGTCAGCCAACAACCGCCAACCGACGACAAACGAGTCAACAAAATCGACGTGACAACGGAACTCGAACGGGTGGTCGCGTCCGACACAAATCTAATCCACATCAAAGCCTTCGACCTGCCCGAGCAGAAAAAGAAACTCGTCATCGACACCCGCGGCATTGTGTGGCTGGGCGAGAAGATTGCGAATCGGTATCTCAACAGGCCGTAGGTGCTTCGAATTCGACCGGGTTGTGAGCTACAACGAGATTCAATAGCGATCAGCCGAAGAAGCCAATACACGATCGCAAGATTCTTCAACAGACTGACCATCAAGATGACCAGTCCTGGCGTCGCAATGATTGCCCCACGGTCGGAAGAGCCGATCCAATTTCAGGTGGATCAACAACCGTCCGCTGCAGCCACTTCCTCGGGAGCCGTTGGGACTGGCAGGTCGGCGGCCCAGTAGACGGCGTTGCGGAGTATCAGTTGGAATTCACGACGGTTGAAATCGTCTTCGTGGCCGAGTGACGTGTAGAAGACTCGACCGCCGTTTGGTCGCTGATGAGTCCACGCCACGGGTTCCACCTGTTCGACACCCTCAGTTTTCCCGAGAAGTAACGGAGCGGCCGTGGTCGCGAGCGGGCCGGTCTTATAGAGCGACGCCGATGCGGCGAATTCATCCTTGCCAATGCCTGTCAGAATTGGGTGGCCGGAAACTCCTTCAGCAGTGCTGACAACGATACCCGTTTTGTTGTTGAGATCTCCGTTGTAGTTTCCGCCGAGAACGTGCTGATCAAACTCCGGCCAGTCGGCAAGCCCCTCCGACGGCTCTCCCTTGCTCAATGCGAACCCGTGGCTCGTCGTTCGAATGGCGACGAGCGGCTTCCCGGCAGCGATGAATCGCCGAAACACATCAAGTTGTTTCGCCGGAAGTGTTCGCCGGCGGATCGACCAGATGGCGACGTCGGCGTCGTCCAGGACTTCGATGCCGGGTATGTCGTTTCGATTCTTTGAGTTTGCGTAGACGCAAGTGATTTTGAAGTCGGCTCCCAGGTTCGCCAGTGCGAACGGCGGCAAAGTCTTCGCCGTCCCGTAGCCTTCCTCGGCCATGACGACCACAACGTGCTTCCGGCGGTCGCCGGGAAACCGAAACGGCTTGTCACCCAGAATGTCGGCGCTGGTGATCGTCGGGCACCAGAACCGTTCAATATGCTCGAAGACAAGATCGTTACCAGTGAAATGATCGACGAAGGGTTCGTTTCGAGGGTTGTACATCGTGTCGGTCATGTCGCGCATCAGCACGACGTTCTGTCCTTGGTAAATCATCTGGCGAATGCCGAAGGGACGCCCGAGCACGCACATGTTTGTGTGCACGCCCATGATGATGATGTTTTTGATGCCGCGTTGCTTCATCAGATAAAACGCTTCCGCGCTGTCGGTGATCGCGTCGCCGTCCATGATCTCCAGCGTGTCGATCTGCCGCTGAAAGAAGCGAACTGCCGGCCGGATCGCACCGTCGTCGTCGCACGGCTGTCCAATGGTGACCGGCATCTGTGCTTCGTGTTTGTCGTTAAGATGGCACCAGCCCTGGAGCGGAAGCTTCGTCTCAACCTTGGGTGCCGCCTGAGCGATTTTTCGCTGCGGCGAGTCGGCATATTGATCCATGCATCCGCTGGGCGAATGAATTATGAGAACGCCCTGCTCGCGAGCCTTTCTGATGACCTCGTTCATCCGCGGCGCCATCTCGGCCACTCGGCGAGCAGCGTTGCGGCAGTAATGGTCGTTCCACATGTCGCAAATGACGATCGCCGTTTCCTTCGCGTTCCAGGTCGCCGACTTCGTGACCTCGCGATACTGCCCGCATTCCGGAGCAACCTCGGCGCGTGTCCTAAACCGAAGATTCAGTTCGGGGCCCTCGGCGACGGCCGCCGCACCGAAGTACGAAGACAAGACAAACATTGCCAGGAATTCCAGCAGAAGTACTCGTCCGCCGCGTCGTGATTTGAGGAGTGCCATCGTTCAATCTTTCACGAATTCAGAAGGGCTTCTGTTCGGTGACCATGTCGCATCGGTCAATTGTTCTCGATCGATTTCCGCAATGCGGCGACTGTCGCTTCTGCTCGAAAGTCGATCAGGCGATGACCCCATTTGATCGTGCCTTCGGTCGGGGCCAGGTTAACTCCGTTGATACGGAATCGGTCCGCCTTGATGCGCTGCTCGGTTCTCACGCTTTTCGGATCTACGGCCATCATCATTGCCGTCATCGCGAAATCGTCGTGCAGGCCTTCCGGAGTTTGCTCGACACCCTGGTCCGCAAGCCACTTCGCCACCGAGCCGAAGTCGTAGTACTCGGCAATGAAATGAATTTGCGTGCCCGCCTCCGCCCATTTGCCGTTGAGAGCTTCGGCGACGGATTTCATCCCCGCCTGATTCCCGCCGCTGTCGCCGATAAGCACGATGTGCTCGAAGCCGTGAGTCCTGTACGAGCTGCAGATATCGGTGAGCAACGCTCCAAACGTTTCGTCCGTGACGCTGATCGTGCCGGGATACTTCATGTGTACGGTCGGTGGGTCGATGTCTCCTTCAGGCACGAACGGCACAATGGGGGCGACGAGTGCGTTGCCGAGCTTCCGTGCGATCGCCTCGGTCGTCCCGCGAAGAATGACGTTGTGCTTGCCGGTGACCAGGTACGGCCCGTTCTGCTCGATGCCGCCCGTTGCGATGATCACGGTCTTCTTGCCGGCTCGCATTGCATCCCGGATTTCCATCCAGGTCATGTCTTCGATGAAGACCGTATCGACCGCTTCAATCGGGCGAGGGCTTTCCGGGTCGGGCGAAACAGGATCCGGAATTGCGGCGAGTGAACCAACCGCAAGAACAGACGAAACGACAATAAGACGTAGCATGGAAGTTTCCTTAGTGCAGTGTGGTTGTCTCTTCGAAAGTCACAGCGACGCAACTTTGCAGAGTCTCGATTCAAAAGACCAGTAAACTCGGGCAGATCGGACCTGCTGATGATCGCTGGTCGATAAAAGCAAACGCGAGCTATTGGGAATTGTCGATCTGTTGAATACTATCGGATGACTCTTTCGCCACCGGATGACGAGGCTCTCGAAGATGCTGACAATTGCCGGTTCACAGTCGCGATTTTGCGATGGTATTTCGCGTCGAAGCTGGATGCAGATTGGTGCTCTCGGTCTGGGCGGGCTTGCTCTGCCAGAGATTCTGCGAGGTGAATCCGGCGGCGGGAAAGCGGGCCAGGCGAAGGGCATCATCATGGTGCTGTTGCCCGGAGGACCTTCGCACCTCGACATGTACGATTTGAAACCGGACGCGCCGACCGAGATTCGCGGCGAGTTTCAGCCGATCTCAACCAGCGTGCCGGGCATCGAAATCTGCGAACTGATGCCCCGTCTCGCGGCGAACGCAAAACAGGTGACATTCCTGCGATCGTTGATGGGCTTCAAAAACGACCACAACACGCACTGGTGCTCGACCGGCTGGGAGTCGCATCCGCCGATGCCGGCTTCACCCATCGTTCCGGGATACCCACCTGGTGACTGGCCTTCATTTGGATCCGTCCTTTCAAAGCAATTCGGTCCGCGAGTCATCGGCGTGCCGCCGAGCGTTGATCTATCACCAGTCGACCCCGACGCTCGATTCATCATGCGGACCGACCCGGGGCAATGTGGATATCTCGGCGCGGCGCATTCCGGATTTCAGGTCCAGGCCGTCGACCGAAAAAACATCATGCTTAATGGTGCGAGTCTGGATCGGCTATCGAATCGACGAGCCCTGCTGGACGGCTTCGACCAGTTCCGCAAGGACGTCGACCGAGCAAATTCTGCCGACGGGATCGACGAGTTTCACAAGCAGGCGTTCGAAGTTCTGACATCTCCACGTCTGGCCGATGCCCTCGATCTAAGCCGCGAAGATACTGCCACGAAAGCTCGATACGGGTTGGACGCGCAGTACTCCGGTGAGCGGGAAGGAAAGACGCTGCTCGACCAGTTTCTGCTCGCGCGGCGAGTTATCGAAGCGGGGGCACGTTGCGTAACCCTTGCGTTCAGCCGCTGGCCGTTCGGCCGGATGTTGACTGGCGACTACAACTGGGACTGGCACCGCGACAACTTCAATGAGGCTCGCGGAGCACTCCCGTTGTTTGACCTCGGATTGTCAACGCTGATCGAAGACCTGTCAGATCGAGGTCTGCTGGACGAGATTGCCGTCGTCGCATGGGGCGAATTTGGTCGAACGCCCAAGATCAACGCCAACGCCGGCCGCGATCACTGGCCGAACGTTGCCGGCGGACTACTCGCAGGCGGCGGAATGAAAACCGGACAGGTGATCGGCTCGACGACTCGTCTGGGCGAAGAGCCACTCAATCGACCGGTCCATTTTCGCGAAGTCTTTGCGACGCTTTACCAGCAACTGGGCATCGATGTCGGAACGACGCAGTTCGAAGATCTGGCCGGCCGGCCACAGTACCTCGTCGACAATCAACGACCGATGCCCGAACTGATCGGGTAATGGCGAAGCGGCGACGGCGACTGATCAGTTTCGGCGGAAGATGTCGGCGACTGGTTGAAAATCGACGCCATCATCCAGCGGGAAAATCGGTCGGGCACAGATTGTGTGGCCGAGGCTTTGCAGATTGGCGCTCGTCGAACCCGGCGCGTCGACGTTGATCAGTTTTGCACACCAGTCCGCAAACATCTGCGGTTCACAGTGCGGAGATTTCACCACGACCAGATCGAAGTGACTCGGATTCTGTCCGTTCGCATAGAACCACGATCGATCGAACAAGTGCACCGGCCGCGACCCCACGACAATCGTGTGTCGTCCTGCTTCCAGCACGGCGGTGTTGCCCGAGTCCCACGGCCAGCCAAACGACTCGCTACGGAACTTTCCATCCGAGAGTGACCGGACTGTTGCGTCGACTTCGATCGGCTGAAACCGGTCCGGGTCGAGGGCTCCCCCAATCGTGGTTCGAACCGTTGCTCCCACTCCGGCGGCGAAGGCTCGACGCACGGCTTCGGGATCGATGACCGGCGACAGCGACCGTCCCTGATAATCCTGCCGGATTAATTCCCGCAGGATGGCGTTACTGTCGCCCGATGCTCCCGAGCTTGTCGCGTCGGCGGCGTCCATCATGACCACGGTTCCGGAGGTGACCTGCGAAGCCAGACGGACACTCTCCTCAAGGCTCGCCAGCGGAACCTGCATTTTTTCATGAAGACTCAAGAACCGGTTTGCGATGTTCACAGCGTGGTCTGCCGCAACAGCTTCGTCGCCGTCCGTGACGACGATGACGTTGGACCGCAATTCGGGAACGTCGGTAAACGGGTTCCCCCACATGACGGCGGCGGCGAGTCCCTCTTCGCTGGCTTCAACCTGCTGTGCGAGACGAATGCATTCGCCGATCGATCCGGTTTCGGTGATCATCTCGTCGCCGCGAGCCAGCACGGGAATCTTCACGCGAGCCGTCACCGGTCGGACACCGCCGGCGACAAGTTTGAGCAGCAGTGACGCAGCCCGGGCTCCTGTATCGACAAAATCGACGTGCGGGTAAGTGTGGTAAACGACGACCGCGTCGCTGTGCTGCAACATTCGGTCGGTCAGGATGCCGTGCAGATCCAGCGACACGACGATGGGAATTTCGTCTCCCAGAATGCGGCGAGCCTCCTGCAGGAAGAATCCTTCCGGGTCGTTCTCGTTTTCGGCCTGCATCGCGCCGTGCAGACAAAAGTACGCGCCGTCCACCGGTCCGGCATCGGACAGGCTGCCGAGAAATTCGCCGCTCAACCTGGCGAAACTCTCTTCGTTCAGCACGCCGCCAGACGTGATGGAACTGGCCCCGAAAGTCGGCACGACTTCCACGCCACCGGTCTGATCAAACACGCTCAACGCCGCGCCGATTTCTTCACGCACGCCTCGGTGGTACTCGAACATGGCCGGCCCCTGCACGATGCGGAAATCTTCGTACTGACTGGGGACTGGGTTGAACGTCGAGACTTCCTGTTTGCACTCGGCGATGAGAATTTGAGGCATGGTCGGTTTACCTGATCAGAATGGTCGGGCGAGAAATACGAGGCGATTCGCACGGAAGCTGTACGGCTTTCCGTAGGGTGTGACAAGTGGAGCGAATCAAACGGCTGGTGTGCCGGCGCGGGTAACTGTTGGGATTTCCAGGCGTCAGGATTGCTCTCAGATCTCCACGCCGGCACACCCCAACTCAGGTTCGGCCCGCTGGTCACACCCTACGGACAACGTTGTGGCTTTGCATGGGTGACAGGGGACTGACTCAACTCGATTGAGAAGACGACACGCAGCGTGCAATGATCACGCGTGAAACGGCAGTGGGTGCCCGGCGTTTTAGTCGCAGTCGCACAGAAACCACGGCCATGCACAACCGCCTCGAATGGTGTTCGACAATGACCAGCTATCAGGACCTGGGTCTGGAACCCATCATCAATGCGTGCGGAACGGTCACTCGGCTGGGTGGTGCTCCGATGCCGCCGCAGGTAATCGATGCCTTCGCGACTGCGGCTCAGCAGTGGGTTCCTCTGGAACAACTTCAGGCGGCGGCTTCTCGAAGGATCGCCGAGACCACCGGAACGCAAGCCGGACTGGTGACCGCCGGCTCGGCGGCGGCGCTCACGCTGGGGACGGCCGCCATCCTAACCGGCCACAACCTCGGCCGAATGGAGCTGCTGCCACAGACCGACGGCTTTCCCAACGAGATCATCATCGCGCGCGACCAACGCAGCGGATACGACCATGCAATCCGCGCGGCCGGTGCGAGACTGGTTGAAGTCGGCTTCAACGAGATCGTCTCCAATGCCGGCGTCCGGCTGACCGAAGTTTGGGAATACGAAGCCGCGATCACTTCGCAAACTGCTGGTATCACCTATGTCCTGAGCGAAGGAGCTTCACCGTCTCTGGAAGATATCGTGGCGCTGGCACATCGGCATGACCTGCCTGTGCTCGTCGATGCGGCCGGTGAAGTGCCTCCGCGTGAAAACCTTCAGCGAATCCCGGCGACGGGTGCCGACCTTGTCGCCTTCAGCGGTGGTAAGGCGATCCGCGGCCCGCAGTCGACGGGCATCCTGTGCGGGACGCGCGAACTGATCTCAGCAGCCGCGCTGCAAATGCTGGACATGGACGATCACTGGGAACTGTGGGATCCGCCGGCTGATCTGATCGACCGATCGCAGCTGCCGGGGCTGCCGCGTCACGGAATCGGTCGAGCCCTGAAAGTTTCAAAAGAAGAAATCATCGCCCTGCTGACCGCGCTGGATCTATTCGCATCCGGCGCCTACGACTCTGACGTGCCGCGTCTCCGATCCTATCTGGAAACGATTGTCTCAAAGCTGCAGGAAACCGCCGCGGTCTGCACGATGATCGAGTCTTCGGAGCCGGACCGCTGGCCGCTCCTGGAAATTCAACTGGATGCCGACCGGCTCGGCCGCGATGCCTTCGAAATCTGCCGCTCGCTGCGAGCAGGTTCGCCATCTATTTACGTCAGTCACGGAAGACTGCGGGACGGCGTTCTCGTCGTGAATCCGCTTTGCCTGACAAACGACGACGTCCCGCATCTTGCCGCACGTCTACACGCCGAGCTGCAACCGCGTTAGTACAAACGGCGTTTAGATTCTTTCTCAGTCAGACGTGCATGCCTTGCGCACGTTTTCAAATCTTCACGCAACGACGCTAAGACGCAAAGAATTCCACGCCGAACTTTGCGTCTTAGCGCCGTTGCGTGATTTTTTCTTCGGTTGCGGCATTTCCGGATTGGGAATGTGTCCGAACGACATTCGAGTATTGACCATGATGGGGGCAGAACACTGCGGAGTTCGAGATTCGTCACAACTCAACGTCGACCGAATGAATCTGAGGGCGAACTCAGTTTCAGAAAAACGTCAGATTTATGTAACCCTGTAGTTTCCGACGGTAACGTACTGTAGCGATTCACCGTGGGAGGATTTCGGGTTGACCGGTTCGGACAAAACAGAGCACTTTGTGCAGCAGCTTGCGACGCATCAGAACCGTTTATACGGGTACGTGTTTTCGCTGCTGGGCGACCACACCCGGACCGCAGATGTGCTGCAGGAAACGAACATGGTCCTGTGGCGGAAGATCGACGAGTTTCAAACGGATAAAGCGTTTCTGCCGTGGGCGTTTGCGATTGCTCGGTTTCAGGTGCTGGCTCATCTGCGTGACAAAAAACGGGATCGGCTATTGCTTGATGCTGAACTTGCCGAAACGGTCAGCGTGGAAACTGAGCGTCAGGCCCAACACCTCGACGAGTTGCGTGAAGCTTTGCGTCCGTGCATGAGAACGTTGAGTGCGGGAAATCGTGATCTGGTTGAACGTCGTTATTTCCGTGCGATGTCGATCTCGGAAATCGCCCAGGAAGTTGATCGAACCGTGAGCGCGGTGAAAGTCGCGTTGCTTCGTTCTCGACGCCACCTGTCCGAGTGCATCCAGCGTCGAATGGCTGCGGAGGGCGATGCATGACTCCCGACCGATTCAAAGAACTGAACTCGCTGCTGCTCGATTGGGAAGAAGGTACCCTCAACGAAGCTGGCGTTGAGCGTCTGCGCGAAATCCTGCGGACCGATGACGAATCACGGGCTCATTACGTCCGTCTGCAGATGATGACGGCGGCGATGAGTCTTGACGGCGAAGCAGGACTGGATGACTTCTCTGCCGACGACGGGGTCACTCAAGCCATCGAGGACGTTTCCCCAGAAGACGTTTCCCCAAAGGTGCGAGTGCCCGCCGGAGCCAGTCTCTCTCGCTATGGCCGATGGATGCTGGCGGCGGCCTTGCTGGTCGGACTTCTCGCTGGAAGGTTGATTCAACTGGAACTGGCGGATCATGCGGACAAGTCGAACGAAGGCGACGAACCGGGCAGCAGCATCGTCGTCACTGACAAACGCGATGAATCTGAAGAAGCGACTTCGCGAGGCGTTGCTCTGATCACGCGACTGGTCGATGTCACCTGGCCCGCCGATCAGCGGTCGATGGAAGTCGGTGATGCTCTGCCGCCGGGGGCGTTCGAGATCGCTGCGGGTTACGCTCAGATTGAATTCTTCTGTGGGGCGACCGTGATTCTGGAAGGCCCGGCGGAAATAGATCTTAAGTCGCCGCAGCTCGCGACGGTTCATCGAGGAACGCTACGAGCTCAAGTGCCGCCAGCAGCTCGCGGGTTTTCGCTTGAAGTGGACGACCTGAAGGTTGTCGACCTTGGCACGGAGTTCGGCCTGTCGGTGACTGACGAAGGAGCCAATGTCCAGGTCTTTGACGGCGAAGTGGAGCTTCTGCAGCCTCAATCGACAAAGCGATTACTTACCGCGGGTAAGGGGCTCGTGCGAACTCCGGATGGAGAGTACGAAGAAACGGTCGTCACGCCGGATAGCTTTCTGGACATTGCGACGCTGGAGTCGCGAGCTCAGGGACAGCACGACGAACGTTACGAACGATGGCGAAGCTGGTCCGAAGAACTGCGGCGCGATCCGAGGTTGATCACCTACTACGCCTTCGATCAGACGGATGGATGGAATCGAAGATTGACCAACAGTCTCGAACCAGCCAACTCTGAACTTGACGGAGCGATCGTCGGGGCTGACCGTTCGCCCGGTCGGTGGCTCGCCAAAAGCAGTCTGGAATTCAAGCGGCCTGGTGATCGCGTCCGGGTTCAGATCCAGGGAGAGTACGGCTCGTTGACCTTCTCGTGCTGGGTAAAGATCGACAGCCTTGATCGGTGGTTCAATTCACTGTTCCTGACCGACGGCTACAACAAGGGCGAGCCCCACTGGCAGATTCTTGACACCGGCCAGCTCTACTTTTCAGTTCGGCCACGAGAGCGCGGAGAAGAGGGACCAGTCGACTTCAAAGCTCTGTCGCCGCCGTTCTGGAAGCCGTCACTCAGCGGGCGATGGCTGCATCTGGCGACTGTGTACAATGTCCCGCGAGCATCGATCACTCATTACTTGAACGGCGAGGTTCTCAGTGAAGCATCTGTACCGACTGAGAAAATGGTTGAGGAAACTCGAATCGGTACGGCATCTATTGGAAACTGGTCAGTCCCAACGCAAGCGGATTCTCGATTCGCGATCCGCAACCTGAACGGCAGCATGGACGAGTTCGCTCTGTTTGCTGCCGCTCTGACGACCGACGAAATCAAAGAGATTTACCATAATGGCAAGCCGTGATTGATTCGCGAAGCTGCAAACTGATTCTCAGATCGATTTTGAATATCGACTATCGAACAAGGAATGTCGAAATATGAAGTCTTTGACCGCACCACTACTTCGTCTTTCGACATTCCTTGTTCGATATTCGATATTCCTTGCCTTGATTGGGGTCGCTGCGTTGGCACCGCCGCCGTGCTTCGCTGCGGATCAGCAGTCCGAACCAGGTCAGACAGACGCGAACCGCCTCTTCACGCTCAAGGTACGGCCGCTGCTCAAGGTGAAATGCTTCGGCTGCCACGGGAGTGATCCTGAGGACACTCGCGGCGACTACAACCTGCTGACTCGTGACGCGATGCTAAAAGGTGGCGAGTCCGAAGACACGGCGCTCGTACCGGGTAAGCCGGAAAAGAGCCCGCTCTATAAGGCGATCCTTTGGGAAGACGGCCAGGAAATGCCACCCAAAGAAAACGATCGACTGACAAAAGAAGAGACTGAGTACTTTCGCAAGTGGATTAAAGCGGGAGCTCCGTGGCCGAGTGCGGAAGAGCAGTTGAAGATTCAGAAGAAGGAGTGGTCCGTTCGAGAAAATGAAGACGGAGTCATTGTTGATACCAGCGGAGGGCTCGCCGACGACTGGACGTATCGTCGATATCAGCCTGCCGATACGTGGGCGTTTCAACCGGTGAAGCGTCGTGGGATCCCAGCAGGATCGACAAACCCCGTCGACGTGTTTGTCGTGAAGAGTCTTGGCAAAGCAGGGCTGAAACCGGCGGTGCAGGCTGACGCTCGGACATTGATCCGGCGTGCCACTTATGACCTGACGGGACTCCCGCCGAGTCCTCAGGAAGTCGTCGATTTCCAGCAGGCGTGGGAGAAAGATCCGCAGAAAGCCTGGAGCGATCTGGTCGACCGCCTGATCAACAGCAAGCACTACGGAGAAAGACAGGCGCAGCATTGGCTCGATGTCGTTCGTTATGCGGACACCTCTGGATTCTCCAACGACTACGAACGGTCAAATGCCTGGCGGTACCGCGACTACGTGATTCGGTCGTTCAACAAAGACAAACCGTTTAACGATTTCGTCCTCGAGCAAATCGCCGGCGACGAACTTCGCCCGGACGATCCCGAAGCACTCATCGCCACCGGTTTACTTCGCATGGGGCCCTGGGGAACGCAGATGATTCCTCAGAAAGAATCTCGTCAGATTTATCTTGACGATCTCGTTCAAAACGTCGGACAAGCGTTCCTGTCGATGCCGATGCGTTGTTGCAAATGCCACGACCACAAATTCGACCCGCTCCCGACGAAAGACTACTACAGCATGTACGCCGCCTTCGCGACGACTCAGCCAGCGGAAAGACGGGCTAAGTTTCTGCCGGAGGAAAACCGCGACGGGTTTGCGGAAAAGCGAGAGCTTGTCAAAGAGCTGCTCGATTATGCGAAAGCCGAACAAGCGAAGATTCAGAACAAGCAGGAAGCCGCCGCGAAGAAGTGGTACGAGGATCACGACCTGCCGTACAAGAACGAAAATTCTCGCAAGAACGACGCGGAAGACAAGAAGCCACCACGTCACGTCGGCCTGACGTATGAAGAAAAAGGGATGAAAAAGGTCCGCGAGCAGGATGTGTGGATTTGGACGCGGCGTCTGGAGCGGTATCTGCCATTGGCTCAGGCGGTCTACAACGGACAGGACGATTTCAAGAACGGTCGCAGATTGCGAGAACCAAAACAGATTAACGCGAAGTGGCGACCAGATAATTCCATCCTTGCTGGCGGCTCGCTGGAAGCCCCGCTTAAGTCCGTTCAGCCAGGAGTTCTCAGCGCGACCGGACTTCCGGCTGATCCAAAAAGCGACAACCCGTGGCAAATCACTGATGAACTCAGCGGGCGCCGGCTCGCCTTTGCAAAGTGGGTTGCCAATGACAAAAACCCGCTCACCGCTCGGTCGATCGTTAACCGAATCTGGCAGTCACACTTCGGCAAAGGCATCGTCAGAACAGCCAACAGCTTCGGAGCGAAAGGCAGCCAGCCGACTCATCCCGAACTGCTGGACTGGCTGACCGCCGACTTCATCGAGCACGGCTGGAAGATCAAACGTCTTCATCGGTTGATCATGATGTCTGAAACTTATCGCCGATCGAGCAAACCGACCGACGTTGAAAAGCAGGCGACGGTCGACTCGAACAACGATCTGCTGGCATCGTTCCCCGCCCGGCGTCTGACTGCCGAAGAATTGCGAGACAGTACGCTGCTGGTCAGTGGAGAACTCAACCGCGAAATGGGCGGCGTCCCCATCATGCCGGAGATCAATCTGGAAGTAGCTCTCCAACCGCGCATGATTCAGTTCTCGATCGCTCCCGCACATCAACCGTCGCGAACTCCGGAAGAACGGAACCGACGGACGATCTACGCCTATCGGGTTCGAGGTCAGGCTGATCCATTCCTGGAAATCATGAACCTGCCGAACCCGAACGAGTCATGCGAACTGCGAGACTCCGCCTCAGTGACTCCTCAGGCATTCACGCTGATGAACAGCGACGTAATTAACGACCGGTCCATCGGGTTCGCTCTGCGGGTTCAAAAGGAACGGCCAAACGATACGGAGCAGTGGATTCGCCGAGCGATTCAGATTGCCTACGGTCGAGTTCCGACTCCTCAGGAACAGAAAACGTTGCACGCCTATCTGAAAGAGATGCAGGCTTATCACAAAGAGCACGAGCCGGAAGAAGTGAAGTATCCGACTCAGGTCGTCAGATCACTCGTCGAAGAGTTCACGGGCGAGCCATTCGAGTTCATCGAAAAACTGAACGTCTACGAAGACTACGTCCCCGACGCAAAACCCTGGACGGTCAACGCGGACACAAGAGCACTCGCTGACGTTTGCCTGTTGCTGCTCAACTCGAATGAATTCCTATACGTGTATTGAAACACAGAGGCACAGAGGACACAGAGTTTCAAGTCTCGTTCCGCTGTGTGAATACTGTGGCTCAAGAGAGGGTCATCAATGGAAATTAACGTGCTCACCGAAGCAATCATTGGCGCAGCCATCGAAGTTCACAAACGGCTGGGACCTGGACTGCTTGAATCGGCCTATCGAGTCTGTTTGGCTTATGAGTTGCGGAAGCGAGGGTTTGATGTCGTCGAGGAAAAACCGATCCCGGTGATTTACGACGACGTGAAGATGGAATGTGGCTTTCGAGCGGACCTGCTTGTAAACGGGACAGTCGTCGTAGAACTGAAGGCCAAATCTTCGATTCATCCGGTCGACAAGGCCCAGACGCTGTCGCACCTGCGGTCGCTCAATCTTCGGGTCGGGCTTCTGGTCAATTTTCACGAGGTCAGACTTGTCGACGGTGTCAGTCGAATCGTCAACGGATACGAGTAGTGGATCAAACAGAGAGTCACCTCTGTGAACTCTGTGCCTCTGTGTTTCAGAACATGAGCGGGAAATCCAATGAATTCACGACGAGAATTTCTGTACGGTCTTGGCTCGTCTCTCGGCGCCCTGGCACTCACAGACTTGCAGGCTGCGGAGAAGAAGCCTGCTGGTCCGCTGGCGTCGAAGCAGCCGATGCATGATCCAAAGGCGAAAGCCGTAATCATGCTCTTCATGGAGGGAGGACCATCGCAGGCGGACACGTTCGATCCAAAACCTGAACTCAACAGGCTGCATCTCTCCGAATCGAAGCGGACAGCTGGCCTTGCTGGTGGAAAGCGGTTCTACGTTGGTAGTCCGTTCAAGTCTCGAAAGGTCGGCAACTCTGGCATCGAGATGTCTGAACCGTGGCAGTTTCTGGCCGATCCGGAAGTGGCCGACGAACTGTGCGTCTACCGCGGCTGCAAGGCCGAGTCGTTGAATCACCCGGAAGCGTTACTGCAGATGAATACGGGCAGTCGTCTTGGTGGCGATCCGGGTTTGGGAGCCTGGACAACCTACGGACTCGGGTCTGAAAACCAGAACCTGCCTGGCTATGTCGTGATGACCGAACTGGCTCTGCCGCAGGCTGGTCCGGCAAACTGGACGAACGGCTTTCTGCCCGCGCATTACCAGGGGACGCGGCTTCGATCGACTGGCTCGCCAATTCTCGACCTGAATCCACCAAAGTACAAATCGCGCGATCATCAGCGTAAGGCACTCGATCAGTTGGCGATGTTGAATGCTCGACATGCCGAACAACATCCCGAGCACGCGGAACTGGCCGCTCGCATGGAGAGTTACGAACTGGCGTACCGCATGCAGATGTCCGTTCCGGGGATCATCGATATCGACAGCGAACCCGAACACGTTCAGAAAGCCTACGGCCTTGAACGCAAAGAAACCTCAGCATTCGGCCGGCAGTGTTTGATGGCCAGGCGGCTCGTTGAAGAGGGCGTCCGCTTCGTCCAGATCTTCTCGGGCGGATGGGACAGCCATGACTATCTTGAGAAAGGCCACTCGTCGCGCATCGCGAGTGTCGATCAGCCGATCGCCGCGTTGATCAAAGATCTGAAAGCGCGAGGTCTGCTCGAAGACACGCTCGTCGTCTGGACCGGAGAATTTGGTCGAACTCCCGACAACAACTACCGAGGCGGAGTGACCGCTCTTGGTCGAGGCCACAATGCCGATGCCATGAATATGTGGTTCGCTGGCGGCGGGACAAAACGAGGAACCATCGTCGGAGCCACCGACGAAATCGCTGCCGAGGCTGTCGAAGTCGTGCACCCGATCCGCGACGTTCACATCACGATGCTGAACCTGCTCGGCCTGGACGATAACAAGCTCACCTACTTCCACGCCGGTCGCTACAAGCAACTTTCGCAGTTCGGCGGCGAGCTTATTCCGGAGCTGATTGCGTAGCAGTCGTCAGCGTGTGCTGTGTCCGCACCTAACTTTGCAAGTCGGTGAAGGCAGGTCATTCCATCTTGCGCGAGTATTTCGGATCAGGTGGGGCGATCTCCCGAATCTGAAGACAGCCTTTGCTCCTCGCCGATAACGATGTAGCATCGAAAGCTCTCGAATTCGCCAGACGCTGGAATTCGAGCCTCACTCCCGCCTCGCTCTTTCCGTCGCCGTCCTCCACGTCATCCCGCCTGAGTCTCTAAGGTCCTGCCATGCTCGAGCTATTCTCCGCTCAACGCTCCGATTGTGAACGTAAACGTCGTCGAGAATTTATGGTCGACGTGGGCTCGCTGAGCGCTCTTGGCCTGACATTGCCTCAGCTTCTGCGGGCGGAGGCTCAAGCATCAGACTCGCCGACAGGCAATGCCAAACGAGGCGACACCAACTGCATCCTGATCTGGACTCGTGGAGGCACCAGCCATCACGACACGCTAGACCCAAAACCGGAAGCCGGCGCCGATGTTCGAGGCGACTTTGGAGTCATCGACACCGCCCTCCCCGGAGTTCAGTTCACCGATCAGATGCCGCACTTTGCGAAAGAATTGAACCGCTACACCGTGATGCGGAATCTCAATCCAAGAAACGGCAGCCACTCGACCGCCGACGCGATCATGATGTCCGGCCACAAGTTCAACCCGGCGATCACGTACCCGTGTTACGGATCGGTCGTCTCGAAAGAGCTGGGAGCGAAAAACGCTCTGCCTTCGTTCATCCAACTCGGCACGAACGTCGACCAACGCTTCAACGGCGGACTGGCCGGCTACCTGGGGCTGCAGCACAACGCGTTTGTCGTGCCGGACGATCCGAGCAGCAAAAAATTCTCGGTTCGCGACGTGTCGCTGCCGAACGGTCTGACCTCCGAACGAATCAGCCGTCGTCGCGAAGCGCTGTTAAAGATCGACACGCTGCAGCGGGATCTGGAAACTCGACCGGACGCGCTGCAGGCCATCGACTCGTACTACGAAAACGCCTTCAGCATGATCACCTCGGAGTCGACGAAGACCGCCTTCGATCTCGGCCAGGAAGACGACAAGACACGCGACGCCTACGGTCGACACAACCTGGGTCAGAGCTGCCTGCTTGCGCGACGCATGATCGAATCCGGCTGCCGATTCGTGACCGTGACCAGCGGAGGCTGGGACACTCACCGGGACAACTTTAACGGTCTGAAGAAACTACTGCCGCCACTGGACCAGGCATGGCCGGCTTTGCTGACTGATCTTGAAGATCGCGGCTTGCTCGAAAACACGTTCGTCGTCTGGCTGACTGACTTCGGTCGGACGCCGATCATCAACTCAGCTGCGGGGCGAGATCACTGGTCAACGGCCAGCGTCGCCACCTTTGCCGGAGCCGGCGTCAAGGGCGGGCAGATTCTCGGCAAGACTGACGAAACCGGAGCACGACCCGTCGGCAAGGAATACTACCCCGAAGACATCGCCGCGACGGTCTACAGAAAACTCGGCATCCCGCTCGACACGCACCACACCGCTCCCGACGGCCGCCCCATCCGCCTCTGCATCGGCGAACCCGTTCCGGAACTCATGGCCTGATCCTGGACTGACGACATGGATCCACTTCGATAATGAAACTACCGTTGGATCCAACACCGTATCGGCAGCACCGATTGAGTCGGCAAGTTTCATCCGATCTCGCCGACGGCAACTACGTCGACGTCCAAACCGCTGAGGATGAACTCTGGGTACTGCCCGACGGACCGCACCGTCACCCTCGGATCGTTGGCAACGCCACTCCGGTCAAATATGCCGGTGACCTGAGAGTCGATCATGGTACAATCATCGACCTGACGAATCTCTCGGGCACGTTTTTGTGCGATGATCCTGATGGGTTAATCGAAGTTGCCGAGCTTTTCAGGCAAGCTGGCTTCAAACTTGCAAAGTCTGGTCTGCGATTTTTTCCACCCGACGGGTCCCGGTCGCGCGTTCTCTAATGATTCTCGTAAGGTGATTCTCACCATGTCAGCACCCATGCAGATCGTCATTCTTGAAGACAACGCAGAGCGCCGTCGGCTGATGCGCGACGCCATCGTTGATCGATTTCCGCAATACGATCTGCGTTTTTTCATCACCGCCGGTGAGGCCATCGCTCACCTGCGCGAAAATTACGACACTCTGCTGGCGATCGTCCTGGACCACGACCTTGATCTGATTCCTGTCGATGGTCACCGACTGATCGATCCAGGATCCGGTCGAGACGTCGCAGATTTTCTGGCCACTCAACCAGTCGTCTGCCCCATCGTGATTCACACGACAAATGGTCCGGCAGCAGTCGGCATGGAAACTGTGCTTCACGATGCCGGCTGGAAAACTTATAGAGTGATTCCGGTCGGCGAGTTCAAATGGATTCCCAAGCTGTGGCTTCAAACGGTTAGAAACGCCATCGTTGAATCGGTTAACCGATTTGAGCCACTCAGCAACGTTTCGTCGGGAACCGTTTAATCCAGAATTCTGAAGATCACCATTCAGTAAAATCTAACTGACAAACTGGCAAAGGAGTCGCCATGAGTAACGTGTTTCGTTTCGACGAGCTGGATGGGCAGATTGGTCTGCTGACGATTGATGCGCCGGGTAAGAAAGTGAACACGCTTGGTCGCGTCGTCATGGAAGAGCTGTCCGGCATCGTCGACGACCTTGAGAAACGCGACGACCTGCAGGGACTCCTTCTGCAAAGCGGCAAGCCTGGACAGTTCATCGCTGGAGCCGACCTCAACGAACTCGGAGCATTGGCGACGGCCACTCGCGAGGAAGTGCTGGAGGCAGTCGGAGCCGGACACGCACTATTCTCGCGAATCAGTAAGTTGCCGTTCCCAACGGTCGCCCTCGTCGACGGAGCGTGCATGGGCGGCGGCACGGAGCTGATCCTGTCGTTCGACGAACGAATTGTGTCAGCTGGCAAAACGAAGATCACTCTGCCGGAAGTCAACGTCGGGCTGATTCCCGGCTGGGGCGGAACTCAACGGCTGCCTCGCCTGACAGGGATTCATCACGCCATTTCGATGATCACTTCGGGGGCTCCGCAGGATCCAAAAACGTGCGTCGGGTGTGGACTGGCCTTTGACGCAGTCGCCGCTGACCAACTTGTCGATGAGGGCCGACGAGTGATCGGAATTCTCCGCGACGGTGATCTCTGGAAAGAAAACCGTAAAAAGCGATCGCAACCGCTCGGGCTTACCGACGACCAGATGGCGTTCGCGTTTGCAGTCTCCGAAGGAAGCGTACGAGGCAAAACCAAAGGTCAGTACCCTGCCCCGTTGGCGGCTTTGAAAGCGATCAAACTGGGAGTGAACCTGCCGCTGGAAGATGGCCTCAAAATCGAACAGGAAGTCTCGCTCGACGTGGTTGGGTCGACGATTTCGGCGAACCTGATCGGCGTCTTCTTTATGAATACGCAGGTCGGCAAAGACCCCGGCTTCGGCGGAACGTCTTCGAAACCGAAAACTGTCAGCCGAGTCGGAGTGCTCGGCACTGGCCAGATGGGAGCAGGAATTGCGACCGCCCATTGCCGGCGAGGCGTGCCGGCGACGATGGTTGACATCAACGAAGAACGCCTCGGCTGGGGCATGGCGGCGGCCAAGAAGGTCATCGACTCGCGACTTAAGATCGGACGAGCCACCCACGACGACATGTCGAATATGCTCGGTCTGCTCAGCACAGCAACGTCCAAAACCGCATTCTCCGACTGCAACGTCGTTGTCGAAGCAATCACCGAAAACGAAGAACTGAAAACCGCCGCGTATAAAGAACTCGCACCCGTTCTCCGAGACGACGCAATCCTCGCCAGCAATACGTCGACGATTTCAATCACGCGGATGGCCGAGTCAACACCGAACCCAGCTCGGTTCGTCGGCATGCACTTTTTCTATCCGGTCGACCGGATGCAACTTGTCGAGGTGATCTGCGGCGAGAAGACCGACGACGAGACCGTTGAAACGGTGGTCGCGCTCGCGCGGCGAATCGGCAAGACTCCGATTGTCATGAAAGATTGCCCGGGCTTCCTGGTGAACCGGGTGCTGCTTCCGTACATGAACGAATCGCTCCTCCTGCTTTGCGAAGGCGCATCGATGGATGACATCGATAAGGCCGCAGCGCGATTCGGAATGCCGATGGGGCCAATTGCTCTCCACGACCTCGTCGGAACGGACGTCGCCATGTTCGCCGGCAAGGTCGTTTCCGAAGCGTTTGCCGATCGAGCGGACATGTGCCCGCTGCTGGAAGACATCGTTCAGGCGGGACGCCTTGGAAAGAAAGCCGGCAAAGGATTCCGGCAGTACGTCGGCCCGAAAGGCAAACCCGCTCCGGATCCCGATTTCACCGAATTCCTGGAGAAACATCGGACGAACTCGATGGAGTTCTCGCAGGAAGAAATCACCAACCGCCTGTTCCTGCCGATGCTGCTCGAAGCAACGCGAGTCCTGGAAGACGGCATCGTCTCCGAACCAACTCACGTCGACCTGGGCCTGCTGCTCGGCATCGGCTTCCCACCGTTCAAGGGCGGAATTCTCCACTGGTGCGACACCGAAGGCGCCGGAGCGATCGTCGACCGACTGGAACAATTTGCGGACTTCGGCAAGCGTTTCGAAGCGACGGACTCCTTGAAGCAAATGGCTTCGTCCGGCGAAAAGTATTTCCGGCTCGGAAACGTCGCCTGACAATTGAAAAAAATGGCAAAGTTCTGGCTCGACGACCTTGCCGATTTTTTGAACGCAGAGGCCGCTGAGTTCTCGCAGAGGACTGGGAGAGTCAATCGGTTCTCCACATCCTCTGCGTTTGTCACCTCGGCGACCTCTGCGTTCAAAATTCAGCCTGAACGATCGCGGGCACGGATCACGCTTCGTGCTTTTCGTTTTTTGTCGCGAAACTTTCCCATTCCCCAGCGGTTTAAGGCGGAAGGCTTCGTTGACACTTTATTGAAACCAGCCGGGAACAAACCGGCTAATCGGGAATTGAAAGATGAAACGCCTCTTTATGCTGACTGGAATCGCGATTACGTGCTCCGTCGTTGCGACGGCGCAGGACGACAAAAACACGGACGATCTCTTCAAGCAGCTCGACAAGAACAACGACGGAAAAATCGTCGCGGACGAGATTTCGGAAGAGAAAGTCCGTTTTTTCGAGCGGCTCGTACGACTGGGAGACGCCGATAAGAACGGTGAGCTGAGCAAGTCAGAATTCACAAAGGCAACTTCGGAAAGTACGAACAATCCACCAGCTTCTCAGAACGCAGACCGTGCCGGGCGTCGTCAAGGTAACCCTCAAGCTCGCCAAGCTGAAGCATCAGAATCCTTCAAACGCCTGGACAAGAACGGCGACGGAAAAGTCGCGTTGAGCGAATTGCCTGAGCAGTTTGCCAGCCGCCTCGCTCCGGCGTTCGAGTCGCTCGGTAAGGACGCCATCACGCTGGAAGAATTCCGGCAACTCCGGCAGAAAATGGAGCAGGGTCGACCGGGACAGCCCGACCGCCGGCAAGGCCAAGTGGGAAATCCGGCCGAGATGTTCAAGCGTCTCGACTCAAACAACGACGGAAAGATAACCATTGACGAAGTACCTGAGCAGGGGCGTCGCATGGTCGCAGCGATTCTCGAACGATCAGGCAAAGATCGAGACGGCTCGCTGACGCAGGAAGAGTTTCAAAAAGCGGTGGAACAATTCACCCGCCAGCAGAACGGACGCCCCGCAGGCAACGGTCGGCCAGCCAGCGACAGCAACGCCAAACGATCGGATTCGGATCGTCCAAAGCAGGACGACGATGCGATGCGTCGACCTCAACAGGGGGATCGGCCGGCAAACGGAGGTCCGGCGTTTCTTCGGATTCTCGACACCAACCACGATGGACGGCTCAGCCGTGATGAACTTTCGAAAGCCGTGACGTTGATCGAGCGGCTTGATCAAAACCGAGATGGATCTCTCGATGGCCGCGAACTTTTCGGCCCACCGCCAGGCAACGGTCAAAGCTCAATGGACCGAACTCGACGGAACGGCAACACGAAGCAAAGCGATCGGCCTCGCAGACCTGAGAGCGAAGACTCAACGCAAGACAAGAGCCGCGAAAAGAATCGCTCCGGTTCCGACGCACCAGGTCGCGATGGCCGGGCGTCGAATGCGAGTCTCGACGAAAACTTCGGACGGATGGACCGCGACAAAGATGGAGCCATCAGCAAGGACGAAGCACCGGATCGTCTGAAACAGAACTTCGACCGGGTCGACTCGAACAAAGACGGCAAGGTCACACTCGACGAGCTTCGCAAACTCTTCGATCGATCGCGTAAGCGATAGTTCCGAAACGTCGATTGGCCAGACGAAACAGCCCTGAACTGGCACCACAAATTGTGTGCTGCCGGTTCAGGGCTGAATTCGTTTGATTTGCTACGCTATTTCAGAGCAATGCAACAACGGTCCGAAAATCGATGCGTCACACTCCGGACGACCACGCCGGAATCCTGGCGAATCCAACGACGCGTGCCGTGAAGCCCCGTTCCAAATCAACTCCTCACGCGACGCAGCTGTCTTCACGATCAGATGAGTTCGCAGCGGAGGCCGAACGGTGCGCCGCTATAAGTAGAGTCTTTGCAGACTCCAGTCGGAGCGTCCGGTCAAGATGCCAACCTTCGTTGAGCATCTCGTCCAGAACGATCAACGGAACCTCGGCACACGATTGTTCGCGAGCGGCCCGCTCACTGACTCGTTCGACAAGAGTTGCTAAGACAACCGTCGATTGACTGGTCATGCCTGTACCTGATTGGCCGGCAGGTCAGCAGAGTCTTCTTCGACTTCGCCCTGCTCGGATTCCTTACGCTTGATGGCGTCGTAGACTTCTCGACGATGTACGCTGACTTCGCGAGGAGCATCGATCCCAAGGCGAACTTTGTCACCTCGAATTTCGACAACCATGATTGAAATGTTATCGCCAATGACGATCTTCTCGTCCTTCTTCCGGCTGAGTACCAGCATCGTGCCGTTCCTGATCCATAGTGTGATGGCAGCCCGCTTCCGGCCGACCGGACTCACTGTCCGATACCTCTCCCCCGAAAGCCAAGCTGTTACCGCTTGCCCTAAACTTAGACCATTCCCGACACACCGGCGGACGAATCACCTGACGATTGGCGAAACTGTGAGTGACTCTGCCGACCTGTGACAGCTGTGCGGATCGGTTGAGTTGATCGGCGAGGCAGTTCATGCGAGCGGTTCGGATTTTGCGGCCTGTGCCGGAAAATACCTCTGCACGATTCGGATCCCGTCGGCGACGGCGGTATCCTTCAAGTGCGCGTTGCGAGTCGACAACCGCACTCTCCCTGGGGAGAGTCGAACCCCAGCGAGGAAAGGGGCTCAACGGCTAAACCGAGTCATGCAGACCCTCCCCTCGCCAGGCCTCGACCCTTCCAGTGGGCGGGTAAAATTCGTTTCGTTCTGTTTGCATCAAAATTCAACCACGAAGCAGAGGCCGTTTGTGCCCGACTTTGAATACTCACGCTGGGACGGTTCGCAAGAATTCAATCCACAGTCCCTGGACAAGGTGTTCGACGAGTTGAGCAAGTACATGCTCGACTACGGCGAGGAGATTCTCGACAACCTTCTGCAGTGGGAACAGGAGCACCCTGATCTCGTCCAGAAACTGATCGAGCAGGGTTATGTCGATAAGGACGAAGAGGGCCGGTTTCACGTGACGCCGAAGGGCGTGCGACGCGTCGAGGGGCAGGCACTCGAATCACTCTTCAACGTCAGCCGCAAAGACAAAGTCGGCAAGCACGAAACCGAATTCCGCGGCGCCGGCCAAACGGTCCACGACGAAACAAAGCCCTACGAGTACGGCGATCCAATCTCGAACCTCGACATGCACGCGACGCTGAAGAACGCGATCCTGCGACAGGGAGGCGGATCGCCCGTCGACATCGCCCAGGACGATCTCGTCGTTTACGACACGGAATATCAAACAGCGTGTGCAACGGTTGTGCTGATCGACATGTCCGGCAGCATGAATCGCTACGGCAAGTACGGGCAGGCCAAGAAAGTCGCGATGGCTTTGCAGGGGCTTGTCCGCGGCCGCTACCAAGGGGACTTTCTGCAGTTCGTCGGCTTTTACAGTTACGCCAGTCCGATGTCCGAACGAGAGCTGCTTTATTCCGCTCCCAAAGAAGTCAGCATCTTCGATCCGCGAGTCCACCTTCGCATCAACCTCGACCAGCCGCCGAGCTTCGTGCCGCAACACTTCACGAATATCCAGGCGGGACTGCAGTTTGCTCGGCGAGTTCTCAAACGACAGCCCGCACAGAATCGGCAGATCATCACGATCACCGATGGCGAGCCAACCGCTCACATCGAAGGACGGGATCTGCTGCTGATCTACCCGCCCGCCGAACGCACAGCCAAGGCGACTCTCGCCGAGGTGAAGCGATGCTCGAACGACGGCATTCACATGTCGAGTTTCGCTCTGATCGAAGACTACTTCTATCTCGACCTGGTCAACTTCGTGGAACAAATGGCCAAAGTTTCCGGAGGCGTCGCCGCCTACTGCAACGCCGAAGACCTTGGAAACATGGTCATCGACAGTTTTTCGAAAGGTCGCAGACAGCGACGTGCGATGTGAGACCTTGATCCTCACCCATCCGAAATCAATTCCAACAGTAGGGTGCGTCAAGACGCACCCTATTCTTTTCGAATTCCTGGGATTACCGCGTCACAGACCAGAACAAATCCTGTACTGATTGGTAAGTCGCCGCTCAAAACTCACAGAGGCCTTGCTGGGCCGACACCAATCCTGCCGGGATGAGACACCATGAATCAGCTTCGAACATGCCCGGAATGCGGAACAACGATCACCGAAACTTCAGAGGCCGAACTCTGCCCGGGTTGCCTGCTCAAAATGGCCACCAACGATTCCGTCGTTGATCCCGATTTCGAGCAGACGCACATCACTCCGAAAAAGAAAAAACAGCGATTCGAAGCTCCCGAAGCCAAGCAGCTCAATGCGTTGTTCCCGAAGCTGGAGATTCTGGAACTGATCGGCCGAGGTGGAATGGGGGCGGTCTACAAAGCCCGACAGCCTGACCTGGACCGCTTTGTGGCCGTCAAGATTCTTCCCCAGGAAATCCAGGGGGACCCCGGTTTCGGAGATCGATTCCTCAGAGAAGCTCGGACGCTGGCAAAACTCAACCATCCGAACATCGTCGCCGTCTACGACTTCGGCCACATCGACGAACTCTTTTACTTCGTGATGGAATTTGTCGATGGAGTCACTCTTCGGGACACAATCGCTGCCGGAAGTGTCGCTCCGGAAGAAGCTCTCCGAGTCATCCCAGACCTGTGCGACGCGCTGCAGTTCGCTCACGAAGAAGGCGTCGTCCATCGCGACATCAAACCGGAAAACATCCTCCTGGATAAACGCGGCCGTGTGAAGATTGCGGACTTTGGCCTCGCCAAACTGCTTAAAGCGGAAGGCGACGAAGATGAAAACCTGACCGGCACGCACCAAGTGATGGGCACCCTGAAGTACATGGCCCCCGAGCAGATGGCGACATCACGAAACGTCGACCATCGCGCGGACATCTACTCGCTCGGTGTCATCTTCTACGAACTCCTGACCGGCGACCTGCCCGTCGGCTGGTTTGCTCCTCCGTCAAAGAAGGTCGCAGTCGACGTTCGCCTCGATGAAGTTGTGCTGCGAACTCTGGAAGCTGAGCCCGGCAGACGCTATCAGCACGCCAGCGAAGTCAAATCTGCCGTCGAACAATTGTCGTCCGGGCCGATCGTGCCAACGGAAACGCCGCAAACTCCGTCAGGACAAGGCGGATTCCGCATCCACAAACTGATGGACGACACCGAGACGAAATATCGAACCCGCCATCACCTCGTAATCATTTCGTCGTTCATGCTGGTGCCCCTCTCCTTCCCAATTTTCAGGGAGAGTGTTCCGTTTGGCATCGCGATGCTCGCCGCAGCGTT
>Ga0316208_1000851_pt1 | contig 32874 bp, 37 predicted proteins | sample 3monopyrite_MG_FD_204944 | JGI IMG/M metagenome (GOLD analysis project Ga0316208, IMG submission 204944) | Microbial mat bacterial communities from mineral coupon in-situ incubated in ocean water Damariscotta River, Maine, United States -... | ecosystem: Environmental > Aquatic > Marine >...
TGTTGCTCATTTTTCGTAGCCGACATTCAATATTACCTTCTTCCGGTTTTAAATAGATTAAACATGCATTATACCTGCTTGTTCCATATGTAAAAAATATCAACTACAAAAAGTCAAAGTATAAAATGCAATTTAATGATTGCAAAGAACGTCACATTATTTCGTTGACTCATTAAGAGATATATATGTTATTGTTCGTGTAATTTATTATTGGACTAACAGTATCTGTGTCCCCCGCAAATTACTGTTAATGCTTAAATATTAGCAATCTAAAAAAAACTAACTAAATGAGCCAATCAAATAAACAATCCAATTTCGAGCTGAGAAAACGGCTTAAAGCGCTCATGTCTCAGGCTCAAAGAAATGAACTGAAATTGCAGAAAATGCAGCAGCAGGAACTGGGCTTTATTAGTGCAAACAGCCTGCCTGAACTGATTGATGTTATTTTGCAACAATATCGTGATGCGTATGATCTGGATTATGTGTCATTAATGCTCATCGATCCAGATTATGAAATTCGTCATGTCATAGAATTTATGAGCCCGGGTTTACTAAAATTACCCACACTGATTTTTGCAAATTCTCACACTCAACTAGAAAATGTTGTTATCGAACACACAGCCGCAGAAGAAAAAGCAGCCCCCATCGACTTCCAAAAAACCTTATTCCCAAATTTTAAAAATGAACCTTATTTAGGAAAATGCACCGGTGCATGCCGGGACATTTTGTTCCCTTCCATGCCTAAAAAACCCGAAAGTGTTGCCGTGTTACCTTTATTTCGACATAACGAACTGATTGGTTCTCTTAACCTCGCAAGTTTTGATGCTGCCCGATTTATCGCGGGCACTGGAACAGATTTGGTAAAACGCTTATCGTCCATTCTCGCGGTATGTATTGAAAATGCAATTAATAATGAGAAACTAAAACAACTCGGCTTAACCGATGCATTAACAGGCATTCATAACCGTCGTTACTTTATGCAACGATTAGAAGAAGAAGTTGTTCGCGGAATTCGTCAGGAGCTTCCGGTAAGTTGTTTATTTATTGATATTGATCATTTCAAATCGTTTAATGATTTATATGGCCACTCTGTTGGTGACGAAGTTTTGCGTTATGTTTCAGGCATAATCAAAAAACAAATGCGCTTTAGTGATGTATTAGCCCGTTATGGCGGTGAGGAATTTGCTGTTCTACTAACAAATACAGATACCCGCCTCGCTCAGGAAATTGCCGAGCGTATTCGCCTTTCTATTGCGAATGCAATTTTACATGTTGATAGTTTGCCGGATGATCTTAATGTCACGGTTTCTATCGGCTGCACTACAATGACAAAAACCAGCAATCAAAATATTGCTTTACTTGGTGAAAGTTTACTCAACTCGGCAGATCAAGCATTATATGTTGCGAAGAATGCAGGTAGAAATCGAATTACTGTCGCACCTTTTAATGATCCTGCAAAGGCACAAGCAGCTCATTAATGTTTTTTGGTAAAACATACTGTAACACTTCTTTTCCTTCTTCCTTATAAATCAGATCAAGTCCTTTTTCCGGATAAAGGTAATGCCAGCCAATTTCTCTTGTTTTTAATTTTATTTTATATGTAGGCTTGCCAAAGCGCTGAACAATTGTTTTTTCATCAAGCTGTACGTTTGGAATATAAATTAAATTTTTAACTATTAATGACTTTGTACTATCTGCTGTTGGTTTATCAAGATCATAACGTCTACCTTTATTTTCAGCTCTTTTCTCTTTAGTGCTGGCTTTTTTAATTTTCTTTAAAACATCATCAGAAGCATCCAGTGTAATAATAAAACTGCCGATCAATCCACCAAGTGAAACATTTTTATAATACGCTTCTAATGCCAGTTTTTTATCTGTCTCAAACAACGCCATCTTTGGTGTACTTTTCAAAACAGCATCAGCGTCTTTTAAAGTTGATTCACTGAGTACTATCCCAAATATGCGTGACTTTCCATCATCTAAAATACTCACCTGCCATGGATATGTTTCTACAATACGAGTACTGTTTTTTGATTTTTTATCCACTAGTAAAAATAATAAGAGTAAGAGTAAGAGTAAAACTAAAATAAATATGATAATCGCTTTTTTCATTTATTAACCTGCAACCAAAACGTGACGGGGCCATCATTGACTAAAGATACTTTCATATCAGCACCAAACAGTCCTGTTTCAACCTGTTGATATTGTTTTTTTGCCTGCTTAACAACCTCATTAAACAAACGTTCACCTTCTTCAGGTGGTGCCGCAGAAGAAAAGCCGGGACGACAACCTTTTTGTGTATCAGCAGCCAACGTAAATTGTGGAACGAGTAACACACCAGCTTTTATATCCAGTACACTTAAATTCATTTTATCATCGTCATCTGCAAAAATGCGGTAAGACAATACTTTATCAACCAGACGAGGCACGAATGCTTCGCTATCATTTTTTTCAACACCGATGAAAGCGAGAACACCCTGTTGTATTTCACCAATATTATTTTTGTTAACAACAACTTTTGCTTGCGTGACTCTTTGAATCAGTGCAATCACTTTAAATTAGCCGCCATTTCATCAGTTGCCGTGACCAGCGCATCCACCGTTCCTGTTTCTGTTGCAGAGTGCCCTGCATCGGCAATGATTTTTAATTCTGCCTTTGGCCAGGCTTGATGTAGTTCCCATGCACTTTCTACAGGACAAATTAAATCATAACGCCCCTGCACAATCACTCCCGGTATATTTTGTAATTTATCGGCATTGTTAAGAATTTGATTCTCTTTCAGAAAAGAATCATTCATAAAATAATGACATTCAATACGCGCCAGACTTAACGCAGTATGTGCGCTGGCAAAATGGTCAATAACATTTTTATTTTGTTTTAGTGTCGCAGTGCGTCCTTCCCAGGTTGACCATGCCTTTGCCGCCTGCATTTGTGCAATTTCATTTTTACCCGTCAGTTTTTCATAATACGCTTTTAATAAATTATCACGCTTATTTTCTGCAATGTCTGCAACAGATGTAACATCTGCAACATCTGTAATTGGCGCAATAAAATCTTGCCAGTAATCCGGGAAAATTCGGCTTGCCCCTTCCTGATAAAACCAGTTGATTTCTTTTTCCCGCGTTAAAAAAATACCGCGTACAATTAAACCCATGACACGATCATGATGTGTTTCTGCATACACTAGCGATAAGGTTGACCCCCACGATCCTCCAAATAACACCCAGCGATTAATTCCAAGTTTTTCCCGAATAACCTCCATATCTGCAACGAGTGCTTGTGTAGTATTGCCTTCAAGCTCTGCATGTGGCGTGGAGCGGCCTGAACCACGCTGATCAAATAAAATAATGCGATATAAATTAGGATCAAAAAAGCACCGATGATAAGACTCACAACCTGCACCGGGACCACCATGAACAAACAACACAGGAATACCATCCGGATTGCCGCTTTCTTCAAGATATAAAATATGCGGTTCCCCAACTTCTATTTGATGGATTTTATAGGGAGTAATGTCGGGATATAAATTTCGCATATTTTTAACCACCAATTTACTGTCGCTCCGGATTTATTCGGATAGCTACCTGGTTTTATTCTTTTACTTTGCTTCTGCGTCGGGCTGAAGCCCGACCTACAAGATCTTTTATAACTTTTCCGTAGGTCGGCTCTTTAGGCCGACGCAGTAGTAATAAATTACTCTAAAATTTATTATTTGCGGTAACAAATAAAAGTGACAAATATTAAAATATCAATAAACAACGAACTATATTCTTTTTTATAACTAAGCGTCGGCCTAAAGAGCCGACCTGCAAAAGCAGTTAATCTTTTACCATCTCTGTTTTAAAACCTTTTGCCACCGCAAGTCCCATTAAAAAAAGCGAGGCTAAAATGATGATGGGGCCAATACCGGTTTCTAAAATTTTTCCAGCCCATGCCATACCAAATACGCGCTCTAAAAACATCATGCCGGAATGTAAAAGTGTGCCAAGAATAAATCCCCAGCTCAATAACTGCTTTTGCCAGGCCGCAATAGAAACAAAGCCAAGAATAAAGCCGGCAACAATATTTAACAGCGACTCAAGATTACCATGCGCATGTGGCCCTCCTTTTATATAGTCTATGCCAAATTCTATATTACTCATTTTACTCATACTCAGGATGCCATCCGTATTAGCCATGGCAATTTGCCTGGCATTGAGTGGCTCCAGTTCTTCTTCAAAGCCATCTGTTTTTAACTGAGCAAGTCGGCCCACAGCCGTTTGTTTCTCTCCGGCAGCAGCTCCATATTCTTCATACATAGTCACCATTAGCGAACCTAATGACGCGGTCAAGGTTAAAAATATGAAACCAAAAACAATGTTCTTTTTCCCAATCATAATGCGATCCTCTCCTGAGTTAGAATTTGTATATTAGTAGGAACTCTGCAGCTTATCTACGCTTATTTCAGAAATAAAAAAACCCCGCTAAAATTAATTTTAACGGGGTTTTAAAACGAGCTTAATACGAATCTTTATTTAGGTTCGCGACCGGCTCTTTTTCGTTCATTTTCGCTTAACATCTTCTTACGGATACGAATAAAGTGTGGCGTTACTTCTACCAACTCATCATCATCAATAAATTCTAATGCTTGTTCTAATGTTTGTTTAATCGGTGGCGTTAATGAAATAGCTTCATCTGTTCCTGATGCACGTACGTTAGTTAATTGTTTGCCTTTTAAGACGTTAACAACCAAATCATTTGAACGTGTATGAATACCAATAATCATACCTTCATAAACTTCATCACCATGATCAAGGAACATGCGACCACGCTCTTGTAAATTGAACAATGAGAAGGCAACGGCATTACCTTTACCGTTTGAAATCAATACACCGTTCATACGTTGACCATAGTCACCCGTTTTAACAGGACCATAGTGATCAAACACGCTATAAATTAAACCCGTACCTTGAGTCGCGGTCATGAATTCTGTACGGAAACCAATTAAGCCACGTGCAGGAATCATGAAATCTAAACGTACACGGCCGTGTCCGTCTGGCACCATATCTTTTAAATCGGCTCCACGTTCACCTAATTTTTCCATGATGCTACCTTGATGTTGTTCTTCAACATCAGTAGTGATCATTTCATAAGGTTCTTGTTTAACGCCATCGATTTCACGCACAATAACTTCTGGACGTGACACGCCCATTTCAAAACCTTCACGGCGCATGGTTTCAATAAGTATAGAAAGGTGAAGTTCGCCACGACCTGATACGCGAAATTTATCTGGTGTTTCGCCTTGCTCGACACGAAGTGCAACGTTATGAATTAACTCACGATCCAACCGTTCCTGGATATTACGTGTTGTTACATACTTACCATCCTGACCTGCAAGTGGAGAGTTGTTTACCTGAAAAGTCATGCTTAAAGTAGGTTCATCAACCGATAACGGTGGTAATGCTTCAACGTGTGCAGGGTCACAAATCGTATCTGAAATACGTAAACCGTCGATACCCGTAAAGGCAATGATGTCACCTGCTTCAGCCGTATCTGTTTCAACACGTTCTAAACCAAGGAAACCATAAATAATTTGAACACGTGCATTTCGCGTCTTACCTTCAACGTCAATCAAAGTAACAGCCGCATTCTTTTTCAGTATACCTTGAGCAATACGGGCAATACCGATAACGCCTACGAAGCTGTTGTAATCGAGAGAAGACACCTGAAGCTGTAAAGGTTTATTTGCATCAACGGGAGGAACAGGTACATGCTTAACGATTGCTTCAAATAAAGGCGTCATATCACCTTCACGTACGTCAGGCTCTAAGCCGGCAAAACCATTTAAACCCGAGGCATAAATAACAGGGAAATCGAGCTGTTCATCGGTTGCACCTAAACGATCAAATAATTCAAACGTTTGATCGAGCGCCCACTCAGGACGTGCGCCAGGGCGGTCAATTTTGTTAACCACAACAATAGGACGTAAACCGCGTTTTAAGGCTTTTTCTGTTACAAAACGTGTTTGAGGCATCGGGCCTTCAACCGCATCAACCAAGAGTAATACAGAATCAACCATCGAAAGGACACGTTCTACTTCACCACCAAAATCGGCGTGTCCGGGGGTGTCTACGATATTGATGCGGTAGTCGTTCCACTTAACCGCGGTATTTTTTGACAGGATTGTAATACCACGCTCTTTTTCAAGATCGTTGGAGTCCATCATCCGCGTTTCAGACTCACCACGCGTTTCCAGCGTACCTGACTGAAGTAAAAGTTGGTCGACAAGGGTAGTTTTACCGTGGTCAACGTGGGCAATAATGGCGACGTTACGCAGATTCTCAATCACTGGGGATTACTCCGGAAATGCAAAAGGTGCGCATTATATAGCCGAATGCGTTAATTACCCAGCTAAATCTACTAAAAATCGCAATTTTAACGGATCTTTAACCAAAATGGTGTGTATTAATTAATGAGCTCCTGAAACGCTGAGGATGATTATCATTAGCGACATTGAGCGTTGTATTTACTGGTTGTAATGACATAATTTTTTCACCTTATTTTCTATTAAGATGAAAATTAAATGAAGGATTAGTGATGATAAGCTGATGTTTTTATTGCAGTCTGTGTTTTCTCTGCAAAATTTTATAACTAATTAAAAAGGTTTATGTTTTTTTTTAGATTGCCGCTATATTGAATATCCTCAAAAAAATAAAACAAAGAAATATTATGTCTAACGATAAAACCGAACAAGACTGGTCTCAAGTTCGAGAAACAATTTTAATGATTAACGTCGCCGTCGCGAGAATTGAGCATGCCATGATTGAAGGTGATGACTCTTTCACTTCATTAAGTCAGTCTTTTGTTGAGACTGTAAATTCCGCAAATGAAATAACGCATGCGATTGAAGAACTCGCTGACTCATCTGTAAAAGATAATATTAAAAAGAATTGTCAGGACATTAGTCAGCGTGTGAATGAATCTATCATCGCCTTCCAGTTTTATGACAAATTAAGTCAGCGAATGGCTTTGGTATCAAAATCGCTTGGCTCGTTAAGTAATGTATTAGAAGATAAAGATAAAACGAATAATCAGGACGAATGGGTTAACTTACAAAATATGATCCGCTCCAAATATACGCTAGATGCGGATCAGGAAATGTTTGATGCCGTATTGGGCGGAATGCCCATTGAAGAAGCACTTAAAGCAGCCGTTAAAAAAACGACCGAAGATGATATTGAATTTTTTTAAAGCTACTCAGATGAATGAACAAGATGCTCTAAACGGTAACCCTGATGGTAAATTGAACTTAAACGCCAGCCTTTTTCCGGAATAATATTAAGCTTTTTACGAATACGACTCATGTGGGTGTCCACTGTTCGGGTATTCAAACCTAAGTCATAACCCCATACTGCCGATAAAATATGATCGCGCGATAATAAACGGCCGACATTTTTAAATAAAAACTGAACCAGTTTAAATTCTTTTTCTGTCAATTTAATTTTTTCACCATCAATTTGAACATCTCTGGCCGTAGAATCAATACGGTATGGCGTAAGCTCGATCACTTCATCATCAATGTGCGGGTTAGTACGACGTGCCACCGCATTGATACGCGCAACCATTTCCTTATGTCTTACCGGTTTAGTGATGTAATCGTCCGCACCTAAAGTCAGAATTTTTGCGATATCATCTTCAGTGGCTTTTTGAGTAACAAAAATGACAGGGACATCAATATCTTCGTGACTTTTAATCCAGTTCAGTGTTTGTTCGCCGTCAAATTCAGGCATTATCCAGTCGAGCAGAACGATATCAAAATTTTTCCCTCTGACGGCTTTAATAAAATCCTGACCACTGGAGTAATGTGTGCATTCATGGCTCTCTTCTTCAAGCCATAGCATCATTAGTGCAGCAATATCAGGATCGTCATCTACGATGGCGATTTGCATATTATTTCTAATCCCTGGTTATCATTGAACTTACATTTAATATGGAAATTCAGTAAATACGAAAATCCAGTAAGTTCTAAATTTTCGGCTGTAACATGTTATATTTATTAAAGTTACGGGTAATGTTATGCCAAATTATGAACAGCTTGGCAACACTCTTCAATGATTTCCGCTTACTAATTCATATTTATGAGATTTCTGGTATATTTTACAGTCATAATCCATGTAATTTTCAACAAACCTGACTCAAACCATATGCTTATGTTTTATCGATTAATTTTCACGGTGTTGATTGGACTGAGTCTAAGCGCTTGTTCATCCATCATCTCCTCTGCCACCAACAAAATGGCAACGAATCTTTCTACCGCAATTACAAATAATGATGATCTTGAAACCGTCAAAGCAGGTGCACCGGCTTATTTGCTAATGTTAGACAGCTTTATCGAAGGTGACCCAAACGATGCGAAAATGCTGGTCTCCGCAGCAAAACTTTACGGCGTATATGCCGGCATTTTTGTGAAAGATAAGCAACGGGCAAAACGTCTGACTCAAAAATCGTTAGATTATTCATTTCACGCTTACTGTATAAAGGTTCCTGATAACTGCAATCTCAAAAAGATGACATTTTCTGATTTTGAAACTGCGATAAATCAATTTGATAAAGAACAAATCGATTTATTATTTACCCTTGGTACAAGTTGGGCAGGCTGGATTCAAATTCGTAGCGATGACTGGAACGCTGCAGCAGATTTACCCCGTATTAATAAAATAATGACCCATGTTTTAGCCTTAGATGAAACATATCAGTCTGGTCAGGCTCAGCTTTACATGGGTGTATTAAATACTTTATTACCACCGGCATTAGGTGGTAAACCAAAAATTGGGCAAATGCATTTTAAAAAGGCCATAAAATTTTCTAACGGTAAAAATTTAATGGCGAAAGTTATTTATGCTGAAAAATATGCCCGACTCGTTTTTGATCAAACACTGCATGATGATTTATTAAACCAGGTTTTAAAAACCGAACCGCGCATGCAAGGCTTTACTCTAACCAATATGCTGGCACAGCAGCAAGCCAAAGAATTACTTGCAAGTAGTAAAGACTACTTCTAAACCAAATAACAATATGAATGGATGCAACTGAATTTAGTGCATCCAGCACATGCCATTGCTATAATTAAGCAACGGGAGATTTTATGAAAAATACATTTATCCACCTGGTTTTTTTAAGCCTGATTTTATTTAGCACGACCACACACGCTACCGTCATTAAAATTGCCACCATGTCACCTGATGGCACTGCGTTAATGAAAAAAATGCGTCTCGCGGCAAAAGAAATTGCTAAAACTACGGAGCAACGTGTCAAAATTAAATTTTACCCCGGTGGTGTAATGGGTGACGAAAATGCCATCTTGCGTAAAATGCGTATTAACCAGTTACAGGGAGCGGCCATCACCAGTGGCGCTTTAACCCGTTATTTCAAAGACACCAGTATTTTAGGTCTACCCTTTCTTTTTAACTCGCAAGAAGAAGTTCTCCACGTAAGAAAGTATGTCGATAAATTAATTCTTAGCGGGTTAGAGAAAAAAGGGCTCATTTCATTTGGTCTGGCTGAGTCAGGCTTTGTTTATCTTTTATCGAATAATCCAATCTATACAATTGCTGACTTACAAAAAGAAAAATTCTGGGTGCCGGACAATGCATCCGCGCGTAATACCATAAAATTCTTTTCACTTAAACCAATACCATTACCCTTCGGTGATGTCTTAGCAGGGTTACAAACACATTTAATTAATACCATCGCCTCATCACCGATTGCCGCCATCGCTTTACAGTGGCATACCCAGGTAAAATATTTAACCGACATGCCACTATTATATAGCTGGGGAACACTGATTATCAGTAAAAAGACGATGAAAAAATTAAGCAAAAAAGACCAGTCAACCGTGCATAAAGTGATGTCGAATGCTTTTAAAGACATTGATCAGCAAAACCAAAAAGATAGTATTTCTGCACTAGCAGCATTGAAAAATCAAAATATTAAATTTATTAAACCAAGCGATGAACAATTTTCACAATGGAAACAACTTGCTATTACAGGTAACAAACAGTTAATTGAAAATGGTTATAACAGTAACAAAATGTACCAGTTAATTCAGAAACATCTTACCGATTTTCGAAAGTCAAAAGAAAACAAATAAAAAGAAAACAACGAAGTGACGAAAAATATATTACGTATTTACAATGCGCTGTTAGCAACTGAAACTTTCCTATTATTGTTTTTCTTATTCGCTGCAATTTTTCTTGCCAGCTCACAAATTTTCCTGCGTAACTTTTTTGATTCCGGCATCATCTGGGCAGACTCCGCTTTACGAGTGATGGTTTTATGGATTGGTATGATAGGCGCCATGTTCGCCAGCCGTAACAAAAAACATATTCGTATTGATGTTTTGTCACACTATCTTCCTGTCAACTTAAGAAATAATATCTGGCGCGTTACAGAGCTTTTAACTGCGGGTGTTTGCGGCATCGTTGTTTTTTATAGTATTGAATTTATTCAATATGAATACGAAGACGGGCAAATAGCCTTTGCCAATGTTCCTGTCTGGCTATGTGAAACCATTATACCAGTGGCTTTTTCCATCATGTCGTTACGTTATTTTGTTTATGCCTTTATGCCAGCGTATTTACTCAATCCAGAACCAAGTGATATTAACCCACCGAGTGAGTTTACCTAAATGAGTTTAGGTATATTAATTACCATCATCCTTGTGCTTGCCTTATTTGGTATGCCTTTGTTTGCTGTTATTTTATCATTAGCACTGGTTGGTTTTTATACTTCAGGAATTGACCTTTCGGTTATTTCAATTGAAATTTACCGTTTAACCAATACACCTTTATTGCTTGCTTTACCCTTATTCACCTTAGCCGGTTATTTATTGAGCCACGGCAATACCTCGCAACGACTGGTACGTATCTCACGAGCTTTTCTTGGCTGGATGCCGGGTGAACTGGTTGTTGTTAGTTTATTCGCCTGTGCTTTATTTACTGCTTTTACCGGCGCAACAGGAATTACAATTGTTGCACTTGGTGCTTTACTTTATCCCGCACTAAAACGTGACGGTTACAGTAAACGCTTTAGTCTGGGTCTGGTCACCACGTCCGGAAGCTTAGGTTTATTACTTCCACCTTCATTACCGCTTATTATTTATGCTGTCATTGTGCAGCAAATGGATCTCGAACAGTCAGTTACCATTACCGAACTTTTTCTTGCCGGTTTATATCCAAGCCTGTTAATGATCTTTTTCATTATTTTATGGAGCGCATGGACGAATAGAAATATTGTTGCAGACAAAATTCCGTTTGATAAAAAAGAAGCGTGGGCTGCTTTAAAAAATGCAAGCTGGGAAATACCATTACCCTTTCTTGTGCTTGGTGGTATTTATGGAGGTATATTCGCGGTATCCGAAGCCGCGGCTATTACTGCTTTATATATTCTTATTGTGCAGATTTTTATTTATAAAGAGACTAAATTAAAAGAACTGCCTGAAATTGCAAAAGAGTCAATGCTGGTTGTAGGTGGAATACTTTTAATATTAGGCGTTTCCCTCGCTTTAACAAATTATTTAATTGATGCCGAAATACCATCACAACTGTTCACATGGGTAAAACATCATATAAATAGCCCGCTAACGTTTTTACTTTTCTTAAATATTTTCTTGCTGCTACTTGGTGCGATTCTCGATATATTTTCTGCGCTTGTAATTATGGTGCCACTCATTGTGCCGCTGGCAATTGGTTATGGTATTGATCCTGTTCATCTGGGTGTTATCTTTTTAGCAAACATGCAGCTAGGTTATTTTACACCTCCGGTAGGTATGAATTTATTTATCGCGAGTTATCGTTTTAATCGCCCTATTACTGACATCTACAAAGCGACCATACCTTTCTTTTTAGTTTTACTCGCGGCGGTATTAATTATTACTTATTGGCCAGCACTTTCACTTACCCTTATTCGTTAATCTAACGATGCCAGCAAACTCAGAAAAAACGTGTTTTTGTGGTTCAGGACAACGCTTTAAGCAATGTTGTGAAAAATTTATTGATGGTGATCAATCTCCCGATAACCCTGAGCAGCTAATGCGATCACGCTACAGCGCTTACATTTTAAAAAATGGCGATTATGTTATACAAACCTGGCACCCATCAACACGCCCGGAATCACTGGATTTAGAAAATGATTCTACACAATGGAAAGGTTTAAAAATTATTTCTGCAGCTGACAATAATGTTAATTTTGTTGCTTACTTTACCCAGGACACATTAAACAAAGAAAAAGATTATGCATTAACGGAAAACAGTCATTTTATAAAAGAAGAAAACTGGTTTTATCTTGATGGGGAAGATGTAAACACCATTCAGCTAACAAAAAACAGGCTTTGTCCGTGTCAAAGTGGTAAAAAATTTAAGCGATGTTGTGAGTTAGGAATAAAATAAAACTATTTATTCCTAAGCAAATGAATTTAATAATGAGGGGGAGGCGGTTCTTTTTCTTCTGAGGTATTAGATGCTTCTGCAACACTGGCGATACGTAAATTTAAAAGCCTTATTTCTTCACGTAACTGATCTAACTGATTCTGTTGATCAGTCATCACTTCATTTAACTCATTGATAGTTTCATCCTGAAACGCAAGTTTACTTTGCAAATCAATGATTTTATTTTCCATGTTATTTTATCCGCGCTGTTTAGTCGCGCGACGTTGCTTAACAGCATTTGCTAAGTTCTTTAACAATGTAACACTATCATCCCAGTTAATGCAGGCATCGGTGACACTTTGTCCGTAAACAAGATCTTTGCCTGCTTCAACATTTTGTCGACCGGCAACAAGATGACTTTCTATCATAACGCCCATGATATTGTCGTTACCTTGTGAGATTTGCTGCGCAACAACATCTGCAACACCAATTTGCCGTTGATGGTCTTTTTGGCTATTGGCATGACTACAATCAATCATTAAACGTTGTTGTACTCCTGCTGCTTTTAGTTCTTCAACCGCCTGCTGCACTGCTGCCGCTTCATAGTTCGGTTTTTTACCGCCACGCAAAATAATGTGACAATCATCATTACCGGTTGTTGCGAAAATGGCTGAATAACCTTGTTTGGTTAATGAAAGAAAATTATGCGGGCGACTTGCTGCACCAATGGCATCAATCGCAACCTGAAGGCCACCATCGGTGCCATTTTTAAAACCAACGGGTGAAGATAAACCTGAGGCTAATTCACGATGTACCTGACTTTCTGTAGTGCGCGCACCAATCGCACCCCAGCTAATTAAGTCTGCAACATATTGTGGTGTAATAAGATCAAGAAACTCTGTCGCTGCGGGTACATCCATATCATTTAGATCTGCCAGCAAACAACGCGCAAGGTGTAAGCCTTTATTTATTTCATAACTTTCATCAAGATTTGGATCGTTAATTAAACCTTTCCAGCCGACCGTAGTACGTGGCTTTTCAAAATAAACACGCATAACGATTAATAAATCATCGGCTAACTCATGACGTAGTTCTTTTAAGCGTGATGCGTACTCACGTGCCGCATCTGGATCATGAATCGAACATGGACCAATGATGACTAACAAGCGATCATCTTTGCCATTCAAAATATCATGGATAGCCGTACGTGTGTCAAAAATTAACTTACTGGCTGACTCTGAAATAGTACAATCTTTATGTAATTCTTCAGGCGAAATGACTTCTTTCATTGCCGTGATACGTAAGTCGTCTGTTTTATACTTCATACTCATGGTTTTCTACTTATTTAAATGTTTATTCATAAAGTCTGCGGCACGTTGTACTGCATCTTTTGCTGCTAAATCATCAGCAAAGGTTCTGACATTTTCTGGTCTGAAATCAAAACCACGTCCTACACCGGGATACACAATGACACGGGCATCACGGCCTTTTTTACGCAGTGAATTTATACCCGTCTCAATCACGCGACGACGCTGGTATTGTTCTTCATCACCAATAAAAACCAGCATCGGTATTTTCATTTGATTCACTTCAGCTGCATAGCCATAAACCTGTGCGGGTTCCGGCGCGTTTGGATCTTGCAAATGAGGATAGTATGAAACATAACATGCCACATCTTTATTTTGACGTTTAAATGTCGTCGCGACTTTTAACGTGTAATAGCCGCCACGTGTGTGCGAATACAAGCAGGCTTTTTTACTGCTAATATCTTTACGCGCGAGCAAAATATCTAAACCTTTGTTAACGTCTTTTTCCAACTCGTAATCATGCTCCATCGGGTGAGTTCCGAGGAAGTGTGCCTTATAAATATCCGGTGCTACAACGACAAAACCCCGCGCAGCTACCCGTTTGGCATGGCGTTGAACGAGCTCATCCAGACCTCGTCGACCGTGCTGAAAAAATACCGCGGGAAATTTTCCCTTTTTCTTAGGCCGAATTATCATCACTGGAACATCGACGCCATTACTGTCGTATTTGCTCCACTCAACCTTAATCTCATAATTTTTGGGGCTGCGGATTTTTCCTTCATTCCACCAGGCATTGCTCCACCACCAGCTGTTATCCTGCTTTTCTTCATGCGCACTCAGCGGTAGCACAAAAATAATTGCGCTTAAAATGAATACAAACATAAATAAAGGATGATTTTTCTGCATTTTGATCCCAATTAATTTAACGCTGTGTGAAATTCAGCCATACAATAAAAAGTGGGCTATTTTATCTAGCTTTTCGTTAAATGCCTAATAATTAAGCTTAAAAGCGGTTAAAACGGGATTTTCGAAGAGATATAGCGGTGTATTTAAGCCGAGCAGGCGACTAGATTGTTAATTTTATCTAAAAACAGGTTTTCATTGATGGGTTTAGAGAAAAAACCACTCAAACCAAAAGATTCAGCATTTGTAGCACTGATTTTCTCGCTGTAGCCTGTGATCAATAAAATTGGCAATTCCGGACGAAGTTTTAGAATAGACTGGGCAATTTCGACGCCGGTTAATCCTGGCATCACCTGATCGGTCACAATCAAATCAAATTCATCAGGGTGTGCTTTAACGTAGTCCAATGCGGCAACAGGCTCATTGAGTACTTTGACCTCATAACTTTCAGCCTCGAGCAAAGCACCGAGATATTCTGAAACAAGTTCATCATCATCAACAACCAAAATATGACGTCGTTCTACCGCTTGCCCTACCAAAACGCTTACCTTTTTTAGAATTTAACTACAGTGTTTTTTGTACGATTTAATTCTATATTAATTTTTTACGATGATCTTTACCGGAACAGTAAAATTTACAATGTTTACGTTGTTGTAACAAAAAATTCACAAGCCCTAAATTAAACACATACTTTATATAAGCAATAAATTTGAGCATAAATTATCATTTTATTTCTTACTTTTAAAACTTCGCTTTTTCGCTTTAGTTTTACCACGCGAAACCTGATGCTCACCAGTGTGTTTCGTTACAAATGGTTTAGAACGGGGTTTCTTTTTATTATCGTCTTGATCAAATGTTCCCTTTGGCTGGAAACTTGGAATTAAATGACGCTTACCGTTGCCAATTAGATCTGCGCGACCCAGTTCTTTTAATGCATCACGTAATAAAGGCCAGTTACGTGGATCGTGGTAACGTAAAAATGCCTTATGTAAACGTCTCACTTTTAAATTTTTTGCAACAATAAGATCTTCACTGCTATGGGTGACTCGTTTCAGAGGATTTTTTCCTGAATAATACATTGCACTGGCTGTCGCCATAGGAGAAGGAATAAACGTTTGCACTTGATCAGCGCGAAAACCATTTTTCTTAAGCCATATCGCAAGGTTCATCATATCTTCATTCGTCGTGCCCGGATGAGCGGCAATAAAGTAAGGAATAAGATATTGTTCTTTGCCGGCTTTTTTAGTCGCAGCTTCAAACATTTCTTTAAACCGATCGTACGTGCCAATTCCCGGCTTCATCATTTTGGATAACGTATTTTCTTCCGTGTGTTCCGGTGCAATTTTTAAGTAACCACCAACATGATGCGCCACTAACTCTTCAACATATTCAGGGGATTCAACCGCAAGGTCATAACGCACACCGGAACCAATTAATACTTTTTTAATACCCGGTAATTGTCGTGCACGCTTATATAAACTCACTAAAGGCGAATGATCGGTATTTAAGTTTTGACAAATCCCCGGATAAACACATGACGGTTTACGACAAGCCGCTTCAACTTCACGACTTTTGCAAGCGAGTCGATACATGTTTGCAGTGGGTCCACCAAGATCAGATATAATGCCAGTAAAGCCTGGTACGGTATCACGAATGGTTTCTATTTCCTGGATAATAGAATCTTCTGAACGGTTTTGAATAATGCGTCCTTCATGTTCTGTGATAGAACAAAAAGTACAGCCGCCAAAGCAACCGCGTTGAATCGCAATTGAAAAACGAATCATTTCATAAGCGGGAATTTTTTTATTTTCATATGCGGTATGTGGCAATCGCGTGTATGGCAATTCATACAAACGATCCATTTCTTTAGAGCTTAATGGAATCGGTGGCGGGTTTAACCAAATATCTCGTTTGCCATAACGTTGTACTAATGGACGTGCATTACCCGGATTTGTTTCGAGATGTAAGATGCGAGAAGTGTGCGCATAATAAACTTTATCATTAATAACTTGTTCATAAGACGGCAAGCGAATATAACTTGTGGCACGATCGATTTTTTCTATGTGAGAGTTGCGAGAGTTGCGGGAGATGTGTTTATTTTTTAACTGTGGTTGAAATTCGACAACCGTTTCTGATGAATTATTTTCTATGCTATCTGATGAGGTTTCAGCATAAGGGTTTTTATATTCTTCAGCTTTACCAGGTTCGTCGATATGGGTTGAATCTATTTCATTCCAGCCTTCCGGCATTTCCTTACGAATAAATCCTGTACCACGAATGTCTGTTAATTCCTGAATGGTTTCTCTAGCTGCTAAGCGATGCGCAATTTCAACAACCTGACGTTCACCATTACCAAAGACCAGCATATCCGCTTTTGAGTCCATTAAAATAGAACGTTTAACTTTATCCGACCAGTAATCATAATGCGCAATACGCCTTAACGATGCTTCAATACCGCCAATAACAACAGGCACATCATTGAAAGCTTCACGGGCACGTTGCGCATAGACAACAACTGAATGATCCGGACGCTTGCCACCAACATCACCTGCGGTATAGGCGTCATCAGAACGGATACGACGATCTGCGGTATAGCGATTGATCATGGAATCCATATTGCCGGCGGTGACACCAAAAAATAAATTTGGCTTACCTAAAATTTTGAATGCCTCGGCACTTTGCCAGTCTGGCTGAGAAATAATGCCAACTCGAAATCCTTGTGATTCGAGTAACCGGCCAATCAACGCCATACCAAAACTTGGGTGATCAACATAAGCATCCCCCGTGACTAAAATAATATCGCAACTATCCCAGCCCAGCTCATCCATTTCTGCACGAGACATTGGCAATACTGGAGCAGTACCGAAACGTTTAGCCCAAAACTGGCGATAAGAAAAAATATTTTTAGCAGATTCCATGACGTTTTAAGGGGTTTTTGACCAAATAAGATAAACGTTAATTATAGCCTAGTCTTTGACATGAAAGTGTAAAAAGCCTGTCACAAAGCTGCAATAACTAAAGACTACATTTCTTAAGAGCAAAACTAAATGAGGGATAAAGTATGGCGCGCTATAAAGTCAAAAGCATAGAAAAAGTAGAATCGCCGGCAGGTTCTACTAAATCGAGGTGGTATAAATTTATCATCGAAAATGATAAAAATACAATAACAAATTTACGTTCCGGTTCAAGAGAAGAAGTACGCAACTTTGCAGCAGAATCGGTTAAAAGATTAAATGAAAAGTACCTGACTCACATTAAATTTAAAATACACAAACCTGTTTATGAAAATACAATTTCATCATACCTCTAAATTTATTAAATTCTGTCATAAAATTGTCATGTTCTAACGGCAAAATGATCTTAATATTTTAATTAAAGAGGTTTATATGAAAAAAGAAGAATCGCCAATCGAAGCATGGCGCTGGAAAATGATTAGAAAAGTCGCTGACTATATTAATGAACCAGATGATTTAAATATGTCTGAATTGAAAGCGATGATCGAAAGTTATCGTGATTACCATAATATTCAAAACCTCATCTCTTCTGGTTGTAACCACTAACAGCTTGTTGCAAGTGATTAAAGAGTGGCAAGATGTTTACTATTTTCACCTCAAGCGAACCGGCTGAACAAACACCGCATAACTGAGCTTAAACACCAACCACATTACCTTAAATCAAACTTATTGCTCCGACCTTGTAAACAATTGTCTTTTACTAATATTTCAATATAATCCTCAAAATCTGGAATGATAAATTTCTCATCATTATTTTTTCGGCTATGTAGCTCCAAAGCATTATCTATGACACCTGAATATATTTTCATCACACGGGCTTTTCGCAATTTTTTAAGCTCGGAACTAACGTCTTTTTCATTTGAACACACCAAAAAATAAAACAATAACATCACATTTTTTGAATTTATATCCAATGCACCAAGCGCACCATACACATGGTGTTGTGGTGGGAAAACAGGCGCAGTTATTCTTATTAGCTGAATAATGATTTTTGTATTAATATTTATATTATTATTCTCTTGTAAAATTAAAGTAACAAAATCCAGCAATGGCATAACTTTTAATTTTACACGACCAACATAATTTGTAAGTTTGGTAACATATTTATCAGGTGAAATTAAATATGCTGCCACGATCCAGTATAGCCGCGTTTTTTCATTTAAATTTTCATCATTTATTAAAGCATGTTCACATACGTTTAAAAATTCAGATACTTCACTATGTTTAAAAGCTAAAAGCAAAAGCTGTGCTAATATTTTTGCTTTACAAAATGACCAATTATCTAATAACGGTAAAACACAATATTTAATCACCTTGCTATTTGCTTTGTCGCCTAATACCAAATAATTTCCAGATAAGTACGTTGCTTTATTCTTCAACATCGCAACCCAATAGCGACATATTGCCGGAATAACTTTATCGATATTTTCTTCTAATAAATAATCAAACCAAATATTTGTAAAACCAGATTTATTGGAAAAATGAAAAGCAACCCCTTTCTCTATCAAGCTTAAATTTAACTCATTAATATCTGCAATATTATTTTTCGCAAGTAAATCAAGTCCAGCCAAAACAACATAACCTTCTGCATATTCTTTTTTCTCTGCTGCTTTGTAGCCTATTTTTTCTATCGAAGGTAAATCGCTTCGATTTAAAACCGATAAAAACCCTTTAAATATTGCTTCTGCTAATTCTTCATTTGCAAGTAAGCGAACTTTCTCTTTTTCAACTAAATCACGCTCAATAATATAAAACATTCCCAAATAAGCTTTTGCGAAAGGGATTAAAACCTGAATATTTTCTGCGCATTTAATTAAATCTATTTCAGAGAGTAATTGCTCATCATTTTCACTTCGTGTTTGTTCAAAATCCAACTTTAATAGCCCTGCTTTTTATATAGCGTTTTATTGCTCAATTTACATATATGCCTAATTATAATTATTGCATAAAACCGTTCTTTTTTTTAATGCCAGCGATATTATATTTTTTCCAGTAATTGCTTTACTGCTGAGCGAATCGTAATCCAGGTAGGTAAGGTACACCACAACGGAAAAATTTCCCGCTTAACTGCATCGACAGGCTGAAACAAAACAATACCACACATGTAAAGACGGTTTGTAATGTAGAAAGGGAAAAATCTGCCCTAGCAGCTTCATACTGTCGCTATCTATGAGACACTAATGCTTCTTGCAAAAATGCCAATACAAAATTATACGTAAAGGGTAAACTTGCATTACCTGCTAAATGTGTACGAAAATGAGTACGAAGTGACTTTTGAAATGAAAGCCGTAAAAACATGAGAAGCTCATGCCACAAAGTTAAACTGCCCGATAATGGACAAGGTGTTTATGGCTCAATCAGCTTTCATTGTGTCTATGACAAATAATTTCAATGCTAGAGAAATATTATGACTATACCAAAATTAAAATTAATCAGTTTTCCAATCTGTCCTTATGTGCAACGCGCCATGATTATTTTAAATGAAAAAAATGTTCCTTTTGATATTGAATACATTGATCTTTCTGCACCACCTCCGTGGTTTTATGACATTTCACCATTAGAAAAAGTTCCGGTTTTACTAGTTGACGATAAACCTCTTTTTGAATCCATGGTGATATGTGAATACATTAATGAAATTACCCCGGGCTCAATGTACCCCGAAGATCCGTTTGCAAAAGCAGAGAATCGTGCCTGGATCGAATTTGGTAATGATATTCTCACTACAACTTTTGATTTGATGAGTACCAATGATCTAAAAATATTTAAACATTCTAAAAATATCTTAACGGATCGATTTGAAGTACTTGAAGATGAATTTAGTAACGCTGAATATTTTAATGGTTCAGACTTTTCTATGGTTGACGCTGTTTATGCACCACTTTTCCGTTATCACAAACGTATCCTTGAATTTACAGACTATGGCATATTTGAAGATGCACCGAATATTAAGGCATGGGGTGAGCGGTTATTAGAACGACCTTCAGTCATCAAGTCTGTGCCTGAAGATTATGAACAACGTTTTTTGATATTTTTGGAAAGTCAAAATTCCATTTTTTGCAATGAAATGCTTGGGAAATAAACTTTAGACATTCATGCCTTTAATCCGGCATGAAATGGGGGGGAGTTAAATATCCTGCCAAGCATTTTGCATAATATATACAGGACAATAATAGTAAGATTTTAAAAATGATACTAAACTCTTAAATCAAATAAACCAGATTACTATTAACAGGATCATTATGAGCAAGCCTTCTCAACAAGAAGATCTACTTTCAATTATTAATTTACTGGCAGGTGCTGCACAGTCCGGTTCGCAGGGCATCGTTGCGCAAGCCGCCTTGAATGTTGTGCTTGCTTCTGAAGCAGTGGTGCGATCACGAAAAATGGAGCTGAATCAATCCATTCAGGATGCATCCATGAGTGCGTTAAATGATGCACAAAATGCACTATTTAATGCATCGAATGTTGAAGGGGCAATGGAAGAAGCGAAACAGGATATTCTGAAAAATAACCAGAATGCCTATAACCCACTTTTAAAACAATAAAAAAGGCGGATAAACCGCCTTTTAAATTCTAATTTTTATACCGCCTGCGGTAAGCCAATCTCAAGACCGCTGCCTGCCCAGGCCACCATACCACCACGCAGATTAAATACATTGTCATAGCCTTGTTGTTGCAGGAACATACACGCCTGAGCTGAACGAGCGCCACTACGGCAAACCATAATCAGCTTTTCATTGCGGTTGAGCTCACTCATACGTAAGGGAATTGTGTGCATAGGCAGCGCCTCAGCACCGGGAATAATGCCACTATTAAGCTCTGCAGGCTGACGAATATCAATAACTCGAACATCATTATTGTTCTCTTTTAATTCAGCCAAATCTGTAACTTCAATTTCCTTAATCAAGCTCATATTTTTTACTCAAGATAATATAAAGTAACGTTAGTATATTAGCAAATCATAATATTTCAAGTTTTTTTCTTCATTTTATTGAGTTAGAACACGCTTTTACGCCAAATTAACGTATTTTCAGGTAAAATAGCACCATTATTAATAATAATTTAGCCTATTTCTATGGTCAGCCGTCAACACTCAAACAAGCGCGAAGAACGCTACCGCACCGCGATGAAGCGCTATCAAAAGGATCGGCAACGTAATGTGCTCGCTCAGCCAGGACAGCATCAATTTATTTTAATCCTGGATCACCTGCAGGCAGGCTTTAATGTACCAAAAATTTTTCGTTCCGCAGAGACATTAGGCGCCCATGAAATTCATTTAATTAATATTGAGCCTTTTGACCCCGCCCCCGCTAAAGGGACTTTTCGCAAAGTACCCGCAAAATTCCATGACAATATTGCAGACTGCCTTGGACAATTAAAACAACGCGGATATCAATTATTCACCCTGGAGGCGGATAAAGGAAAAGTACTCTATGAAACAGAACTGCCAGAAAAAAGTGCTTTTATATTAGGTAACGAAGATCGCGGTATAAGCTTTGAAAGTTCATCTTATCCAGAAATTGAATGTCTTAGCATTCCTCATTTTGGTGTAACTGAAAGTTTAAACGTGAGTATCGCAGCATCTATTGTGATGTATGAATATATCTCACAACATCGAATAAAGACAAAGTAAGCAAATAAAGTTAACCACTGCAGGAAAGAAAATGAAATTTAAACTCTTATCAATAGGGCAAAAATTTGAATATGATGGTGATATTTATGTCAAAACATCACCTTTAATCGCAAGTAATGTTAAAACATCCGAAAACAAAATGATTCCGCGTTATGCCCCGTTAATATTGCTTGGTGATACAGGAAAAGACCAACAAAAAGTAAAAAAAGAGACTATTAATACACAGGAAATTTTAAGTGCATTTAATATTTTTTATGAAAAGTGTATTACAGCACTTGAAGACAACAATGTACTTGTACCACTAATTAAAGATAAGATTGATAAAGCACGAGATGAATTTACTCAACATTTAACTCAAAATACTTAAATCGCACAAATAAACAAGCCTGCAATAATGCAGGCTTGTTTATTGTAAAACGCCTTATTGCTTAAAGCTTATCAGCCTCATCAGCTAAGTAATCCGCAACACCATCCGGCGTCGCTTTCATCCCTTTGTCACCTTGATTCCAGCCAGCAGGACACACTTCGCCGTGTTCTTCAGTAAATTCCAGGGCATCTACCATACGAATCATCTCATCAACATTACGACCTAAAGGTAAATCATTCACGACCTGATGGCGAACCATACCTTTCACATCGACCAGGAAAGAACCACGGAAAGCCACAGCGCCATCCGGCGTTTCAACATCGTAGGCTTTACAAATTGCATGCGTCATATCTGCGACAAGGGTATAACCCACTTGACCAATACCACCTTTATTCACTGGTGTATTACGCCATGCGTTATGAGTAAAGTGAGAATCTATAGAAATACCAATGACTTCTACATTTCGTTTTTTAAATTCTTCCATACGGTGATCAAATGCAATCAACTCTGAAGGACAAACGAAAGTAAAATCTAGCGGATAAAAGAAAATAACCGCATAGGTGCCTTTTGTTGCTTTCTTAAAATTAAACGCATCAACAATTTCACCGCTGCCTAAAACAGCTGGTGCCGTAAAATCTGGAGCTTCACGACCGACTAATACACCCATAGGGTTTCTCCTTAAACAAACTCAAAATTAATAAAATATATTCACACATTCTATGCATAGTAAAGAATGACTTCAACACTAAGTTATAAAATTATGCTATTTGATCATCCGCAACATGATATTTTGGATCTTCCATCACATTAACTTCAACTAAATCACCGGCTTTCTTTAACAACTCTCTACACTCCGGGCTTAAGTGGCGCAGGTGCAACGTCTTTCCTGCCTTAATATATTTCTCAGCAAGGTTATCAATTGCTTCAATAGCAGAATGATCAGCGACACGAGAATTTTGAAATTCAATAATGACTTCTTGTGGATCCTCTGCCGGGTTGAACAGTTCCATGAAGCTCTTGACTGAACCAAAAAATAGCGGCCCGTTCAATTCATAAATGCGTATACCGTATTTATTATCATAGCCTTTCACATTTATCTGCGCAGCATGCTCCCAGGCAAAGAAAAGAGCTGAAACAATCACACCCACTACAACCGCAACCGCCAAATCCGTTGCAACAGTTACACCGGAAACAAGAATTAAAACAAAGGCATCATTTTTTGGAATTTTTCCCATGATACGCAGACTCGACCATTCAAACGTCCCGAGTACCACCATGAACATCACACCAATCAATGCCGCCATGGGTATTTGTTCTATTAAACTTGAGGCAAATAAAATAAAGATCAATAAAAAAAGCGCAGCAGAAATACCCGATAAACGCTGGCGACCACCTGAATTAACATTAATCATACTTTGACCGATCATGGCACAACCACCCATGCCACCAAAGAAACCTGTTGTGGTATTTGCGATACCCTGACCAATACATTCACGATTACCCCGTCCGCGGGTATTGGTAAGATCATCAATCAAAGAAAGCGTTAACAATGATTCAATTAAACCAACCGCAGCTAATATAATTGCATAAGGAAAAATAATCATTAACGTTTCCCAGTTAAATGGAACGGAAGGAATATGGAATGGTGGAAAAGCACCTTTAATAGAGGCTAAATCACCGACCTGATTAGTATTAATATCAAACCCAATTACCATAAATGAGACGACGAGAATTGCCGCAAGTGCAGCAGGAAAAGCACCGGTTAGTTTTGGCAAAAAATGCATGATTGCCATTGTTACTGCAACTAATCCTAGCAATATATAAAGAGGTGAACCTAGCATCCATTCCATACTGCCATCCGGCATTTTAGTTTGGAAGTGTTGTAACTGTGCAAGGAAAATAACAATTGCTAAACCATTTACAAACCCCAGCATTACCGGATGTGGCACAATACGAATATATTTACCAAGGCGTAATATACCCGCTGTAATTTGAATTAAACCGGTTAACACGACCGCAGCGAATAAATATTCCACGCCATGTTGTGCAACCAATGCGACCATGACTACCGCCATTGCACCTGTCGCACCGGAAATCATTCCCGGTCGGCCACCAAAAATAGCCGCTAACAAGCCAACCATAAATGCAGCATATAAACCAACTAATGGTTCTACACCTGCAACAAAAGCAAAGGCCACCGCTTCCGGAACTAAGGCTAATGCAACGGTTAAACCTGAAAGAATTTCATTCTGAAAACATGCGCGATTGGCACAACCCAACTGGAACATAGAATAACTCCGGAAAATAAACTGCTTTTGCTAAAAAAGGGCGAATAATAGCAGAATTGTTCTACTGCTAATACATTAATTAAGCATGTTGTATGCATGCTTTATAAGCATGGTTTCTTATTTTTTATGAGAAATTTTTCATCTGCTTCATTATCAAAAATATTTTTTTTCTTATTAAAATTATAAATTACATTTTACTATAAATTAATAATCTGCCACTTTCTTTGAACTATACTTAATGTGGGACGTGTAATAACTTTTCTAAAAAAAGGAGGTTGTCATGACTATATTAACCGTATTAATAGGATTAGCTTTACTCGCAACAATAGTCTCTCTTGTTTGGGGTGTTGGATCGATGGCCGCTGGTGGTGATTTTGATGATAGACATTACACACAATTCATGACTGCTCGAATTGGTTTTCAAGTTGTGGCCATTGTGTTGTTAATAATCGCTTCGGTAATGACGTTATAACCAACGAACCAGATTATTAGCAGTAAAGCTGGTTAAGTTGTTTGCTCAACCAGGGGGAGGGTTTGTGCAAAAAATATTCGACAGCATTTACTTTTAGCTCGGTTACTTCATGTAAACCTGTGTTAGCCAAATAAAAGTTTGATCTTGATAAGCTTTTTTGAAACCGGCTCCTGTAACCCATCGCTCAATATCATCCGGATTATGAACATAAGCCCGGAAGTCTGATCCGATAATTTTCAGACCAACTGCCATCACTTCGATTGCCAGTTTAATAAACCAGCGTTTACGTGGATAAGTTAATGCATAAACACGTTTTGTTTTAGCTGTTGTACTATTCACCAGTAACTCAGCATGAGGATAACAACAAACTACTTTATCTAAAATAGTGACATCGGCTGGTTCTACCTGATCCAACAATTCAATAAAGTCACCCTGAATATATTCAGTTCGTTCAGTCAGTCCTTTTTCTATTGCCCAGTCTTTTGCTTCTTTGAGCATATCCGGTGCCAGATCAATACCAACCGCATCTTTAGCGCCTTGATCTAATAAAGTTTGATGTAAATACCCAACACCACTTCCAACTTCGAGTAATGTTGCATTGTTATAACCTGCCTCAGACAAGCCTTGCATAAGCTGAATCTGTGAAGGCTCAAACCCCTTTTTCGAGAAGCGCCGACGATAGCTGCGGGCAAAAAACGAAAAAAGACGACCGCCTGACTTTGAATGTGGGCAACAACAACTCATTTATTTAGCTCTCTAATTTTAACTTTTTAGTTCCAACCATTTAACAGAGGCTGCTGTGCCTATAAACATACCTGAAAAGGCCAGTATAGACTCAAATGACAATGTTGATATACCCGTTAAACCCTGGCCAACATTACAACCGTAAGCCATGATGGCACCAACCCCCATTAAACTACCACCTACTACTGCAAATTTGGCGCCACCTGCTTTTGGCACTTCTAATTTAAAGCGGCCTGTCGCCAATGAAAAAACGAATGCCGTCACAAATATGCCGATAACAAATGAAATGGAAAAAGACAAAACCGGAAATTTTGCTGCAATTAATATATAACCAAAACGTGCCAGAGGGCCTGAAACCGTCATGCCTGAAGGCTTGCTCGGATCGAACTCATCTTGTGCTAAAACGCCGGTAATGTACCAGCCACAAACAACCAAAGCACCAATAATCAGGCCCGCAGCAACCATTGATTTTGCATCAGGGTTCCAGTTTTTATATAAATACGCGATCATCAACCCAACCAGTACAATAGCAGGCAACCATTGCGGTACTCCCAACAGAGCAGCAATCGAAGCATCACCTGTTAAATCAATCGCGGTACTATTTGTAAGATCTAATCGTGCTGTTTCTAAAAAACTAAATTGTGCTGAAGCAGCCAGTAGCATAAAAAATAAAAGTGCAATAATAGAATTCAAACTACCTTCAGCAGACTTTACCAGTGTGCGAGTTGCACAGCCACCGGCCATAACACCACCGATGCCAAAAATTAAACCTCCCAGAGATGCACCAAACCAGTCTAGTTGAGAGTTACGATATGAAGAATCTGCTATAGCAACGGTATCTGTAAACTCAAGAAATTGAGTTCCGCTTATCGCAACGACTAAAGCCGCAATAAACGCAAGTAATTGCCGGTTATCTTTTATTAATAAAAAATTTCCCGTTGCTGCAACCATACAAAAACGATGGTACTGAACCAGTAAACCAAAAATTACACCAACAGCTAAACCACCACCGACTAACCATAGATTTAAATCTTCCATTATTATCCCCATATAGCTATATTTTATTTATTAACCATAACAATTCTACCAGACGAAACCAATTCTTAAGCGTTCAATAATACTTATATATAAGTGTATATTTCTTCATAGCATTCATCTGAGCCTTTGAACGTCACCGTTGTTATTCCTAATTCCTTAGCCGTTGCGGTATTCGCTGCACTGTCATCAATAAACAAACACTCTTCTGCATTTAACTGATAACGATCCAGCAATATTTCAAAAATACGTTTTCCCGGTTTTCCGGTATATTCAGCGCCTGAGGTTACGATGCCATCGAACAGGTCAAACAAATCATATCGCTCATAAACATATTGGAATAATTCAGGTGAAATATTTGATAAACAATATGCATTTAGCTTTTTACTTTTAACTTGCATTAAAACATCGTGTGTTTGTGAAATCAGTAATAACGAGTCTTTTGTTTGCTTAAATAATCGTTCTGCATCTATTGCTGATATTTCAAGACGTTCACTTGCCCGTCTGGTTGCTACTGTTTCATTAATGATCGCATTATCAAAATCAATCCAGTCCTGATGATAATAAAGTTCTGTTTGAATTTTATTTTGCAAACCAATATCATCAGTAAAATTTTCTGAAATCTTTTTAGGGTTCCATTCAAACATCACCGCACCTAAATCAAAAATTATATTTTTCACTAAAACTATTACCCTAATAAAGATTTTATAACGTCATTTAATTTTTGTAACTTTTCAGTATCACCACCACGATCAGGATGATGTTGCATTATCAATCGCCGGTATTCCTGTTTTATAATATAATCATCTACCGGATCTTTTAATCCCAGTTCAGACAAAGCCTCTTCACGACTTTCAAATTTATTATATTTATTCCAAAAAGATGCCAACATATCATAGACATCTTCTTCTGAGGTATTTTCCAGATGATTAAAATCCAGATAATATGCTTTTAATTTATCATCTTCTTGTAACGCATTCTCTCCGGCTTGATACGGCAACAATTGAATGTTTAATGTATGAATATTTAAAAGATGTGATTTTTCTTCAAATAAACTAATGCTTAATAAATAAAGAGAATGAAACAAAAAGAAATGCGCCTGAAAAAGCTCATGCGGTAAAGCAGGCCGAGATAAAAACTCAAAATAACCTTGCGACTTTAAATTTGTCATTAAGTCGTATTCACCAATACCATTTGGATGATTTTCAAGCTCAATTTGCAAAGCTAAAATAAAGGCTTCGGGTATGGATGAATTTTTCCTGGGCATTAAATACCGCTTTTAACGCAAAGACGCGGAGGCGCAAAGAACGCAGAGAAATAAACTTTTAATGTTTTCTTAATCTCAAATTCTAAACTTCAATTAGATATGACTCATAACATGAAATTCATCTAATAAAACCTTTGCGTTCTTTGCGCCTCCACGTCTTTGCGTTAAACCCATAAATGTTTTTAAGCATCATAACCAAGATTTGGCGCTAGCCAGCGTTCAGCTTCTGCCAGACTAAAACCCTTACGTTTAGCATAATCTTCAACTTGATCTCTATTGATTTTACCAACCCCAAAGTAACTTGAATCAGGGTGACTGAAATACCAACCACTTACTGAAGCCGCTGGCCACATGGCGTAGCTGTCTGTTAATTCTACACCTGCATTTTTTTCAGCATCCAGCAATGTCCACAATAATGGCTTTTCAGTATGATCCGGACAGGCAGGGTAACCAGGCGCAGGTCGAATACTTGAATAATCTTCTTTAATTAATTTCTGATTATCAAAACCTTTTTCCATTCCGTTACATGGAGACCATATTAAGGCTGTATTAGAATTGGCCTCATAACCCCAGTTCACATGGCGCAGTCGATCATGCATGTGTTCTGCGAACGCTTCTGCTAATCGATCCGCCAACGCTTTTAACATAATGGAATTATAATCATCATGATTTTTTTCAAAACGTTTAACATGTTCATCAATACCAAGTCCTGCTGTCACAACAAAGGCACCCACATAATCTTTTTTACCCGTCTCTTTTGGCGCAACAAAATCAGCTAAAGCCCTGTTTGGTTTACCCGGTGGACGTTCTGTTTGTTGGCGTAAGTGATGTAATGTAACATTCACTTCTTTGCGTGTTTCATCGGTATATACTTCAATGTCATCATCATTAACACTATTAGCAGGGAACATACCCAAAACGGCACGTGCTTTTATCCAGCGTTCATCAACAAGTTGTGTCAGCATGGCTTGTGCATCTGCAAACAATTTTTTCGCTTCTTCGCCTTTTTCAGCATCATCAAGAATTTTCGGATATGACCCTTTAAGTTCCCAGGTATGGAAAAATGGCGTCCAGTCAATATACGGCACTAAAAATTCTAATGGCATGTCATCAAAAATTTGTAGACCTAAGTCTTTCGGGACTGGAGGTGTATAGTTGTCCCAATTAATTTTTTGTTTATTCGCACGCGCTTGTTCAAGCGTTAACCATTTCGTTTGCGCCCGGCGTCCTGCATGTGCGATTCGCACTTTTTCATAGTCTGCACTTATATCTTTTAAGAAATCTTCCTTGAAATCCTTACTAATTAAGTTTTGAGCCACGCCTACTGCTCGAGAGGCATCCTTCACCCAAACACTTGGACCATGATAATGTTGTTCGATTTTCACTGCGGTATGTGCTTTTGATGTTGTCGCACCACCAATCATCATGGGAATTTCAAAACCAAGACGTTCCATTTCTTTCGCCATGTGTACCATCTCATCCAATGATGGCGTTATTAATCCACTCAGACCAATAATGTCGACATTTTCTGCTTTGGCCTTTTCTAAAATATCTTTAGCAGGCACCATAACACCCATATCTATCACGTCAAAGTTATTGCACTGTAAAACGACGCCAACAATATTTTTTCCAATATCATGCACATCACCTTTAACGGTCGCCATTAATATCTTGCCATTACTTTGTGAAACACCATTTTTTCCAGCTTCAATAAAAGGCATTAAATAGGCCACAGCTTTTTTCATGACACGAGCTGACTTAACGACTTGCGGTAAAAACATTTTACCATCACCAAATAAATCACCAACGACATTCATGCCGTCCATGAGCGGACCTTCAATAACTTCAATAGGTTGAGAAAATTTCTGACGTGCTTCTTCAGTATCTTCTTCAACAAAAGTATCAATGCCTTTTACTAAAGCGTGTTCAATTCGTTTTATAACCGGGAGGTTACGCCATTCTAAATCTTCAACTTTTTTCGCCGTGCTACCATCGCCTTTAAATTGATCTGCAATATCAAGTAAACGTTCAGTAGCATCATCACGACGATTTAATAGTACATCTTCAACGGCTTCTCGTAATTCTTTTGGTAAGTCATCTAAGATAGCGAGCTGACTAGCGTTAACAATCCCCATATCCATACCGGCTTTAATCGCGTGATATAAAAATACGGCATGAATGGCTTCACGAACCGGGTTATTGCCACGGAATGAGAATGAAACATTGGAGACACCGCCACTCACCATTGCATGAGGTAAAGTCTTTTTAATTTCACGTGTTGCTTCTATAAAATCGACACCGTAATTATTGTGCTCTTCAATGCCTGTCGCAACCGCAAAAATATTTGGATCAAAGATAATGTCTTCAGGCGGAAATTTAACTTTTTCTATTAATACTTTATATGCACGCGTACAAATTTCAATTTTCCGCTGTTGTGTATCTGCCTGGCCTGTTTCATCAAATGCCATCACAATAATTGCGGCTCCATACTGTCGACAAAGTTTAGCTTGCTTTATAAAGTTTTCTTCACCTTCTTTGAGTGAAATAGAATTAACAATACCTTTACCCTGAATACACTTTAAACCTTCTTCGATAATCGGCCATTTAGATGAATCGATCATCACCGGGACACGAGAGATATCAGGCTCTGATGCAATCAGATTTAAAAATGTTTTCATGGCATGCATGCCATCTAGCATGCCTTCATCCATATTGATATCGATTATCTGTGCGCCATTTTCAACTTGTTCGCGCGCAACCGTTAATGCTTCATCATATTGCTCTTCTAAAATAAGTCGTTTGAATTTTGCAGAGCCAGTTACGTTAGTCCGCTCACCGACGTTAACGAATAATGATGATTCATCAATCACGCAAGGTTCTAAACCGCTTAAACGACAAGCAACGGGGACATCAGGAGTTTTACGTGGCGGATATTTGCTTACTGCATCTGCAATCGCTTTAATATGCGCAGGTGTTGTGCCACAGCAACCACCAATAATATTGAGGTAACCGTTCTTCGCCCAGTCTTCTATTTCTGCTGCCATTTCTTCGGCCGTTTCATCGTACTCACCGAACTCATTTGGTAAACCCGCATTCGGATGAGTATTGATATGACAATTTGCTAAGCCGGCAATTTCTTCAATATAAGGACGTAATTCTTTTGCTCCCAAAGCACAGTTAAAACCAAAACTAATCGGGTTGATGTGATTTAATGAGTTCCAGAACGCTTCGGCGGTTTGACCAGACAAAGTACGACCCGAGGCATCAGTAATGGTGCCGGAAATCATAACGGGCAATTTAACGTTATTTTCTGCAAAATATTCTTCAATGGCAAACAGTGCTGCCTTGGCATTCAAGGTATCAAAAATGGTTTCCACCAGAATAATATCGGCACCGCCTTCAACCAGGCCACGCATTGATTCAAGGTAAGCTTCTTTAAGAATATCGAAAGTAATATTACGGAAACCGGGGTTATTTACATCGGGAGAAATACTACAGGTGCGATTGGTTGGACCTAAGACACCCGCCACAAAACGCGGTTTGTCTTCAACTTTTGCTTCCATCTCATCACACGCTTGTCGTGCAATTTTTGCCGCCGCTTTATTGATTTCATAAGTAAACTCTTCCATGCCGTAGTCGGCCATGGAGATTGAGGTTGCATTAAAGGTATTGGTTTCAACAATATCTGCGCCCGCTTCAAGATAAGCGGTATGAATATCTTTAATGATTTGCGGCTGAGTCAGCACCAATAAATCGTTATTGCCTTTCACATCTGAAGGCCAGTCGGCAAAACGCTCACCACGATAACCTGCTTCATCCAACTTATACGTTTGGATCAAGCTGCCCATCGCACCATCTAAAATCAGAATGCGTTGCTTAAGAAGTTCTTGGATATTGGCCATTTTATTACAATCTCTTCGCAGGAATAAAAACGGGGCAATATTAACAGATTTAAAGCAGGGGGAATACGATTAAACTTTACGTGTAACAAGGAATTATTTGGACATTTTTATAAAAACAACACGTTTACAAGGTATATAAATACTTGAAAAATAAGCACCAGAGAAACAACAATAATTAACACACCAAACATTTTTGCCCATTTGCCTTTAATAACAACAACAGTGAAGGGGAAGCGGGTTTTACCGGACAAGAGAACAGGAGGAAGTTTGGAAGAAGCAATGATCCGATAACCAAACCAGGTGGCAAAAATAGCCGGAATAAATGCCAGCAATGAATACAATAAAGCACTTAAAATCAATTTTAATTTATTCAGATGCTCAATTGAATATGGATCTTTTTGCTCAAATAGCGAGAGTAAAATAAAATCAATCGCCGGCTCTATAGATATGACCAAAAGTAAATATGATGCAACAATAATATAAAGAGTAAGGCGTAGTGGTTTTTCACCTTGAATTATTTCAACGGGTTTTTTCATAC
>Ga0316208_1000853_pt1 | contig 32857 bp, 23 predicted proteins | sample 3monopyrite_MG_FD_204944 | JGI IMG/M metagenome (GOLD analysis project Ga0316208, IMG submission 204944) | Microbial mat bacterial communities from mineral coupon in-situ incubated in ocean water Damariscotta River, Maine, United States -... | ecosystem: Environmental > Aquatic > Marine >...
ACAATATAATCCTGCGGATTGACTGGGCGACCGTTGAACCAAAGTTCGAAATGTAAATGTGGTCCTGTAGTTATTTCGCCTGAGTTTCCTACCACCCCAATTACTTCTCCCGCCTTTACAACATCGCCTGTTTTCTTGAGTAACGCAGAGCAATGTTTATAAAACGAAGTTAGGTTGCTCGAATGCTGAATACCTATTACATGTCCAGCATCATACGTCCAAGTTGATAGAATGACAGTGCCATCCAATGTGGCTTTAATGGGTTCGTTTTCTTTAGCCACTACATCTACCGCATAGTGCTTTTCTTTTGAATCGAATCCTGCGGTGACGTCTCCTCTAATAGGTGCAAAAAAGAACAGGTTCCGAATATTGCTTTCTACCCCAGCCTTTACTCCTAATTGCAAGTTTTGAATATTGTAGCGTTCCTCCTGCTCTACCATAGCCCGCAAAGCAGAGTCTTGTTGCGAATTACTGAACTCAATTCCCTGATAATCTTTACTGGTATCTGGCTCCTGCTTTTCCTGTTCGGGTGTTTCTCCAGATATTATCATGTTGATGTTCTGGAGATACAAATCCTTCATGGCCAGTTCTCGCTCTAACGAATCGGTGCGGAGCGTATTCTCGTACACCTGCATCCGTAAATTAGTATCGGTATAACCTGGAATATATTCCTTCAACGAAGTGAATGCGATGATATATGTAACCAGCACAACAAGAAAAATAGCCAAGGAGCCGCCAAGCACAATCACATTCAGAGGCGTGAGCAAGAGACTTGCGCGCTCCTTAAAAGTCTCATCATTCATTATCACCAACCGGTACTTAACCCTCAGTCGGTTGCGCCAGTTTGGTTTAGTCTCTTTCTTCTCAGCCATGAATTTTCCAAATATCGGAATAAAAGGATGTTACCTTTGCCGCTCGTTTCTACGGTGTGCAAATTGGAGATATGTTAGCTAAAATGAAATATTTTTGCGCTTCGTCAGTTACGAGCTTGGTACACATTTGGAGGTTTTCTAAAGTCTAATTTGTTGGTTAAAAATGGTTCTTTTTCACCATAACTTCGTTGTTTTATCAAACTATAGCTACGGCTATGTTTCTCAAAAACGCTTCGTTCTGCCAAAAAACAAGTCATTTTCACTTTCTCGAATCAGACTTCGGACAACTTCACTTTGAATCGGATTAAACGCTATACTCCTCTACTTTTTCTCGCTATCGGCTTGGTGCTGGTAAGCAGTTGCTCTACCAAAAAGAAAAACTTCTTGAGCCGTGGCTACCACAACCTCTCGGCCAAGTACAATGTTTATTGGAATGGCAAAGAGGCCATGAAAGAAGGCGTTGACAAATTGGAGAAGAGCCACTCTGACGATTATGAAGAAATTTTGGATGTATTCCCTGTTGGAACATCAGAATCTGCCAAATCGGTTTATGCGCAAATGGACCGAGGAATTGAGAAAGCCTCGCTTGCCATTGCCAAGCACTCTATGCTTATTAAAGGCAAAGAATATGTGAGTACCATTGATGATTCTTACATGCTTATAGGCAAAGCGTATTACTACAAACGCGATTATGTGTTGGCCTTGGAGATGTTTACTTACGTTATAAAGCAATACAAGAAGAAAGATATCCGTTTTGATGGTTATATGTGGCTCATTCGTACCAATACAGAATTGGCACGTTTTAAGGATGGTCAGACAATTATTACGCTGCTTGAAGAAGAGAAAAAGTTTCCTAAGAAGAAGTTGGCAGAATTAGCTGCCGTAAAGGCCGATTATTTTATCAAAAAAGGTGAGTTTGAAAAGGCGAAAAATCAGCTAAAGGCGGCAATTGAAGCCACCAAAAAGCGGAAGCACAAATCGCGATACACCTATATATTGGCGCAACTTTACGAAGAGTTGAACAACAACGATAGCGCTGCTTATTACTACACACGAGTTCTAAAAAAGAACGTTCCGTATGTAATGGAATTCAATGCACGTATTAATCGAGCGCTTATGGCAAGTGCCGAATCTGGCACGTTGGATGCCATAAAAAAGGAACTTCTGAAAATGTCGAAAGACGAGAAGAACCTCGATTATTTTGACCGCATTTATTTTGCCTTAGGAGACATTGCGCTCAAGGAAGATGAAAAAGATTTGGCGCTGGAATATTTAAAGGTTTCTGTGGCTTCTACAACCCAGAACATCACGCAACAGGCCATTTCTTATTTTACTATTGCCGACCTTTATTTTGATAAGCCTGAATATGAGTTGGCAAGCGCCTACTATGATAGTTCGCTAGCGGTTCTGCCTCCCGATCATAAGCAATTTGCACGGGTTTCTGACAGGCAGCAAAGCTTGGCGCAATTAGTCAAAAACCTGCGAATTATTGAATTGCAAGACAGCCTTTTAGTGTTGGGCGACATGTCTGATTTGGAACTAGATGCAGCTATACAAGAACTGGTTGAAGGGATTAAAGCAGCAGAAGAACAGCGCAAGTTTGACGAAGCCAACCAACCAACCGCGCAGCAGCAACTTCAGCAACTCAACCAGAATCAGAACCAAGGACTTCAACCTACGGGTTCTACATGGTATTTCTACAACACATCGGCTTTAAGTTTTGGGTCAAACAATTTTCGCCAAAAGTGGGGCGATAGAAAACGAGAAGACAATTGGAGGCGTGCATCCAAGCGTTTGAATAACATTACAGAGTTTGTAGATGAAGAAGGCGAAGCGGAACCGGCTACAACGGCTCAGTTGCTTGACCCTGATTTTTACAAAAAAGGAATTCCGAGAACGGATGCGGAAAAGGACAGCGCTCACCTTAAAATTCAGAATGCTTTTTACGATTTAGGATCCATTTACAAGGAGCAACTCTCGGAAAATCAGCGCGCCATCGATGCGTTTGAAGAATTGCTAAAACGCTATCCTAATGGTGAGTGGAATCTAGAGACTTTCTATCAATTGTATAGATTGTACAAGGCCACGGGCGATGAGCGAAAAGCGCAAGATTATGCCAACCGTATTCTTCGGGAATACCCAGATAGCGAGTACGCCAAGATTATTAAAGACCCAAAATATTTGGAGAAATTGGAGCAGCTGCGAAGCCGTTTGGATGACATGTATTACATGGCGTTTCGCAATTACAACAAGGGCGAATATGAGCGTGTAATTGAAGCTGCCGATAGTGCCCTTATCAAGTTTAGAGAAGGTGAAATTCTATCCAAGTTTGCCTTGCTTAAAGTAATGGCCATCGGAGCAACCGAAAAGCTAATCGTTTACCGAAAAGCGCTCGAAGATTACATTGCCAAATACACTGCTGCACCAGAAAAGGAACGCGCAGAAGAGTTACTTCTTTACGTAAAAGGATTGATGGGAGAGACGGTTCCTGATGAGGTAATTGAAGACAAACCCGAGGAGAAAGAAGAACAAAGCGATGAATACATCTTCGATTTTGACGGAAGACATTATTACACCCTGGTAGCAAGCGAGCTGCCAGATATGGCAGAGCTCAAAGGCCGAATTTCCAATTTCAATAGCACCATGTTTTCGGTAGAAACACTCACGATAAAAGACCTGCAATTTGGGAAGGACCAAAAACTCCTTTTCGTACAGGGATTCAAAGAAACCAAGAAGGCAATGGATTACTACAATGCCATTCTGGCCGACACAACAGTTTTTGCAGGCATCGACCTCAACAAGACCGACCAGTTCATCATTTCAGAGGAGAACTTCACCAAGTTCTACAAGAAGAAGGAAGTTCCTCCTTATGTGGAGTTCTTTATTACCAAGTACATTCTGAAGAAGGAGGAGTGATCCTTGGCGGTTCAACCGAAAGAACCCTCATTCTGTCCGTTTTGCAATCTGGACATTGCAAAATTTCCCAAAAGTGTCATTTGGAGATTGCAAAATTATGGGGCAACCGAATCGGTATCGTCTAAGAGGACAACTTTAACGAGTTCTAAAAAAAGAAAATTCCCCTGTAATATGAGTTTTTCGCTAAAACCCCCTTACCCCAATAATCAAGGGAATTTGCTGGAACAGAACAGATAGCAGTATGTTGTAAGTAATGCGAAAATCGAGCTAAAATTCAACATTTGAACTAAAAAAGCCAACGCACAGTCAAGCACATTTATTTTTTTCCAACGCTCAAAGCCAACGCTCTAAAAAATAAAAGAGCTTGCCTTTTCCCACCACACACACAATCAGAATAACAACACTTTTTACACAATTTTTTGAGACAAATTAAAAAACTTGACTACATTAGTGGTTGAAAAAATGGTCTGAAATGAACCGAATAAAAGAAGTGCTTGAACAGAAAGGAATAAAGCAAACTTGGTTGGCTGAAAAACTTGGAAAAAGCTATAATATGGTAAATGCTTATGCACAAAACAGACAGCAACCACGATTGGAAACCTTAATGGAAATTGCAAATATTTTAGATGTGGACGTAAAAGAATTGATAATATCTAACAAAGAGAATAATTAATGGCAACTGACAAAGAACTGATTGCGGAAATAAACGCATTAAAAAAGAAATTGGAGATTGCCAATAACAGAATAAAAACCCAGAAATATGGTATTACTTGGTTAGATGTTCCTGAAGGCTTTGAAGAAGAAAGCGAAAACCAAATGCCTGTTCTTACTGAAGTAAAAGAAAAAGCAATAAAAACAGATGATGAAAAACCAACACATCTATTAATTGAAGGAGATAATTACCACTCGCTAACTTGCTTAAACTACACTCATAAAAACAAAATTGACCTAATCTATATTGACCCACCATATAACACAGGTTCAGATGGATTTAGATATAAAGACAAAAGAGTTTTAGATAAATATCCTGATGGAACGGAAGTTCCAAAAGACCATCCTTTAAGACATAGTTATTGGTTATCTTTTATGAACAAGAGATTAGAATTAGCTCATAATTTATTAAAAGATGATGCAGTAATATTTATTTCAATAAATGAAGAAGAATATGCATCGCTAAAACTTTTATGCGATAGAATTTTCCAAGAGTCAAATTATCTAACAACTTTTACTGTTAAAGTTAGACACGAAGATAGAATTCTAAAAGGAGATAAAGATTTCCACGAAACTACAGAACAACTTTTACTATACAGAAAATCAAATAAGTTTAAAACGATAAAACGCTTACAAGACAATACTTCTATTGCCAAATATGTATATAAAATTGAGGAATTAACTGATAATCCTGAAAAAATCACATTTGGAAACAAAGAAGCTGAAATCTTTAAACCAAACGAATATAAAGTTGTAAAAACAGAAGCTTCGAGCGATAATTTTCAAAAAATCAATATTCGAGGAACTATTAAAGAAGGAAATAGTTCTGGTCGTTTTCATATGAAATATCTTGAGGAAAGGAATAACCTTTTTAACTACTTGTATAAAGTGCCAAATATTGGAGATGACCAATATGATTATCGCTACTTTTTAACTCGTAAATCTGAAAACAATTCAAATGGTTTTTATTTTCAAGGTGTTCCACAAAGCAAAGAAGATATAAAAGAAGTTCCATATCCTAATTTTTTAGACTTTGAAGAATCATTTAACAATGTAGGTTATGAAGGCGGAATTACTTTTAGAAACGGAAAGAAGCCTACTGATTTTATAAAGTTCCTCATTAATATTGGGTGTTTACGCAAAGATGCAGTTATCCTCGATTTTTTTGCTGGAAGTGGTTCTACTGGACAAGCTGTTATGGAACAAAATAATATTGACCAAGGGAAAAGGCAAGTTATTCTTTGCACAAATAATGAAGCAAATATTGCAACAGAAGTTACTTATCCAAGAACTAAAAATGTAATTGAAGGCTACAATCAAACTAAAAATCAAAAAGAAATACTATTTGAACTTGCTTTAAAACCAAATAATTTAAAAAATAACACGGCAATTTTAAAAGCAATAAATGATTTTGACACAGAAGAGTTCAAAGAACGCTATGATGAAATAAAACAACAAGTAAGAAAAGACAAATTCACAATTAGTGGAATAATAAAGAAACAGAGCCAAATTCAAGGACTTGGAAATTCTTTAAAATACTACAAAACTGATTTTGTCGGAGGGAACAACATTTTATCTGCAACAGATGAAGATAAATCTTCATTAGCACATAAAGCTGGTTATTTACTTTCAATTGCTGAAAACACTTTAGAAGAATTAGAATTAAGTAAGTGCTTTCAAATATTTGAAAATGATAAAAAGGTAACAGCTATCTATTTTAAGGAAGAATTGACAGAAATGGAAACATTTTTAGATAAGGTAGAGAATATAACAAAACCAATCATCTTGTATCTTTTCAGTTGGGGAAATAGAAGCGAATTTGAAAGTCTTTTTGACCATTTAGACCACATTACTATAAAAACAATTCCACAACCAATTTTAGAGATTTACAAAAAGATTTACAACATAATAACTGTATGAGCAGATTTAGTCCATTAGACTTTCAAAAGAAAGCCATAGATAAATTAACCACAAGTTTTTTAAAACTTTGGGAACAAACAGAACCTCAAAGACATTTAGTTTTTAAGTCGCCAACTGGTAGTGGTAAAACTTTTATGGTTTGCAATTTTGTAAATGGTTTAAACGCTTTACCAACTTGGGATTACGACAAGTCCTTTATCTGGATTACTTTTTCGGAAGACCTTGCAATGCAAAGTAAAGACAAGTTTCAAGAATATTTTGACTCAAACCTTGAAAACGGTTTGTTAACAATCAACGATTTTAAACAAGGTAAATTTTACAAAAATGATGTTCTTTTCATCAATTGGCAAAAGTTGGTTTCAACAAGTGCTGACAATCGAGTTTTGAGAAGACCAGAAGACGAAGCCTTTCTAAAAGAACAAGGTTATTATTTTGAAGACTTAATTGAAAATACGCATAAAGAAGGTCGAGAAATTATATTAATAATTGACGAAAGTCATATTAGCAGTAAAACTGCTTTAGCGCAAAATATAATAGATTTAATTAACCCAAAAGTTATTTTAAATGTTTCGGCAACACCAAAAAATGTTCCTGGAATAGACGAAATTGAAGAAGGTACAGCAGGTTATGTTGGTGTAAAAAGAGAAGATGTTGTTCAAGAAGGCTTAATCAAAGAAAAAATTGCAGTTCAAACCGAAGAAGATTTAAAGAAATTTCAAAACAAGGATTTAGATGAATTGCTGTTAGAGTTGGCAATCGAAAGACAAATTGAACTTAAAGCAGAATTTAAGGCAATTGGTAAAGACATTAATCCTTTAGTTTTAATTCAGTTACCGAATGATGATAACAAATTAAGCGAAAGAAACGAAAAAACTAAAGAAGAGGTTGTTATAAATTATCTTCAAAAAAAGAAAATTGATACAGAAACAAAAGTTGCTTTGTGGTTTGACGGAAAGCAGAAAAATATGGAGTTTATTACTCACAATGAAAGTGATGTAGATTTTATGCTTTTTAAACAAGCTGCTGGTACAGGTTGGGATTGTCCGAGAGCACATATTTTAGTAATGTTCAGAGAAATAAATTCGGCATCATTTTACACGCAAACAATCGGTAGAATTTTGCGTATGCCAGAGCCAAACGCAAAGGATGATTATAAAAATAATCCGAATTTAAGAACTGGATATTTATTTACTAACTATAAACGTAATGATGTAGAAATTCCAGACCAAGGAAAGAAAAACAAACCTTTTATATACACTTCAAAACGTAAAGAAAATACTGAAAATATTGAAGGACTTTACTCGGATTTTGTTTCTCGTGTTGATTATGGAGATTTAGGACACGCAGTAAAATTTCAAATGAACTTTTTAAAATCATTTGATAAATTCTTTGAATTTGATGAAACAGACCATCCTGTAATAATGCGTGAAAAAATTGAAGGAAAAGGAATTGACATCAATCCAACTGTAACGAACAAACTAATTGTAGATGCAGAATTTTCAAATTATGATAAAATCAATTTAGATTTTGCAAAAGAAGGACACGAAGAGGATTATGAGGTTTCAAGAAATGATGTAGAAAAGTTATTTAACTTTTATTGCTATCAATTGCTTTCAGAACAAACAGAAACAGAAGCGAAAGTATCAAACGTTTCTCGTTCTTGGTCACCACTAAAATCTGCATTTAGAGTTTGGTTTAAAAGCATTTTTGACCAAAACAGTAATTTATATTATCGTATTTTAATAAACGATTTAAACAAAGAGCAATCAAGTATTTTTAGACGTGCTTTAACCAAAACATTAAAGGACTACTTCCCTATCAAAAAAGAATATCTTGAAAAACGTAAAAAAGATATTGAAGAACGAGAAGCACCACTTTTTGAGATTAAAGAAGAATACACATTTACAGAAGATTACGCAGAATTGACTAATGACGAAGGAACTTCTGAATTAAGTGTCGTACAGCCTTTTTATTTAAAGAAAGAATATAAAGGTCGTGAAAATGAACTAAAATTTATCAACTACCTTGAACAGAAGAATGATAAATTAGATTGGTGGTTTAAAAATGGAGATTCAGGTAAAGAATATTATTGTTTAAAATATTATAATACCGCAAAAAAAGAAGAAGCTCTTTTTTATCCTGACTGGATTTTAAAATTTAAAGATGGTCGGATTGGAATTTTTGACACGAAAAGTGGACAAACAGCTCAAAATCCAGAAGGACGAGCAGAAGGACTCGCCCAAAAGCTGAAAGAATTGAATGAAAATGGAGGGAAATATGTTGGTGGACTTGTTGTTTTGGAAAATAACCAATGGTACTTTTTCAATAACGAAAAGTATTTGCTTGAGCCAACTGTGAATGGAGTGAGTGAACCAAGTGCAGAATATGGAGTAAAGTTTGATTATGATTATACGCCTGGGAAACTGACTGAAAATTGGAAATTATTTAATGAATTATTTAACTAAAATATAAATTATGGCTTTATCAGAAAATCAGCTCGTAGTTCCAGCATTGTTAGCAATGCTTAACTCACCAAATGGAAGTATTTTAACTTCAGATTTAATTGACCACATAAGCGGTCAGTTTGCTCTTGACAATCAAGACTTATCACCATTACTTAATAGAAATGATGAAAAGTATACTCAAATAGTTCGTAATTTGAAATCACATAAAACGTTTGTGAAGAAAGGATTTGCGGTTGAATTTGAAGGTGGTTTTAGAATTACGCCTGAAGGAGTTGAATGGTTAGAAGATAATGGTTTCATTCCAGAAGATTGATAATAAAAGCCAACGCTAAAAGCCATACACATTTGCAATTCGCTTCAGCCAAAACACAAGCCCAAAATTGCAAAAGAGTATGTCTTGCCAACGCTAACATTCGAACTAAATAACAAACATCTGAAAACCAAGCTGAACGTGAAAAGCACTACTTACAACAACGTGTATAAAACATAGCTATCATAGGCTTTCCGAGAGGTTTATGTATATTTGCAAAGTACGCCAAATTTTTTATTTGGTTATATTTAGAAAAGAAAATTAAACATAAAAATAAAAAATTCGGCTCGTGCTAAATCCGACAAGTTAGTGTCTTTCTATACGCTACGTTTCATACACAAGACCGTTTGCTGAACAACGAAATTGAGGGAATGGACATTTCGATACTCGGACAAGGCTTTAACGCAGACAATGAAAATTCTGTTGGCAACAAGTTGCTGCAACTGCTCGAAGATGGCGAGTTTCACACCTTCACGGCCATCTCAGCCTTTGCATCCGAAACTGGTATTGGCATTCTCTCCGAAAAGCTGAAAAAGGCAAGCGGGTTCGCTACCGTCAACATGATAATCGGGGTCAATCAGAAGGCTACATCTCAGATGTTTAGCCAGTAGTTCCCGTAAAAAATTGTTATTTCAAACTTTCCCCTACCGAACAAAAAAACAGCATGCTTAAACTCTTCTCAACTAAAAGCAAAAAGTTTATCAATGCCGTTGAAAGGTCAGAGGCGGAGCTGAGTAAGTTCCTATCGGACAACTGGAAAGACTTTTTCCCGCAATACACATTCATCAAGCGTGAATTTGTGCTGGATGGCAATGTAAGAAGTCGAGGAGGATCGGGAAGAGTGGACATACTTGCATTCAATCCTAAAACTAATCGTTTCGTTGTTTTAGAACTCAAGAAACACTCGGATAAGAATATTAGAAATCAAGTGAGCGATTATCGGGACTTTATTGAAGACAATTTCAGCGACATTTATCTTCTCACGATACAAAAATACAAAGTTGAATTACCCACTTATGACATTGTAAGTCAAGACAGTATTGAAGTCGTGATGATTGCCAAGGATTTTTCATCAACGGTGATCGATAGGGTTCGAAAAAGCAGATCCAAGAACGAGACAACCTTAATCAGATACATTTGGTTCGAAAGTCAGCTACTCTTGATCGACTATCTGAATAATGATCCAGACGATTTGCTAGAAAAGGAAAACACTGAAAAAATTAAGAAAATAAAGGAGATAATCGAAAATGATAAGTCTCAAAATGGAGACATTGAAATGTTCTTCTTTAATAAAGACGAGGCGAAACGACTGTTCTACATATTTTTCAGTTTTCTCAAGCAGTTTGGTGAAATAGACATTACTGTTCAACAAACAAAAATCAAGGCACGAGTAAATACACAATCCTTTTCAATCATTGGGTTCGGAGGTAAAACAGGGAGGAAAAGTCATCTTCAAATCAACACCGATATTGATGAGGTCAAAAACTGTAAGGGCGTCATTGTCGATGACCGAGTAAGACCAGGAAAGAAAAAGAAAGGAAGCCTTGGAACTGAACGCTACGAAGTCTTTATTAGGAATGAAGAAGAATTGATCAATCTAATTTCAACCATTGAGCAGACGACTTTCTAACCGCATTCAGGATGCGTACATTCCTAGAGTTATCCAAGGGTTGGTAGATGATTATTTGTTGGAAGGTGTAGAAAGTGCCTATGAAATCAATAATGGACTCTGCGACAATTTTGCGGAAGATCTTATCACCAAGTTAGGAGAAGATCAAGAAGGCCTTTACGCAGTATCGGTTGACATGATCTTTCAGGATAGGGATCCAGAAATGGCGCGGAAATTTTGGGAGGGAGAACTTTATGAGACACCGTTTGGAATTTGGTCAATAAGATTGCTCGACATGCATGGACATCCTCCAGTACCATTAGATAGAATCGAGTACTGCAGTTCCCATGTCTGGGTTTGTTTTAGAGGGAAGCATTATGATGCGGAGACCCCGTACGGAGTTAGGAATTGGAGCGAGTTGCCTATTTATAAGAAGATGTTTGATTCGCTTATGCAAGAAAAACAACCCATCGTTCCTGTTGCAAATAGACAAGCTCATCCGTGATAAGAACAAGATCGGTGATGTCCTGAAAATCACCAATGAAATCATCCTGAAAGAAAATTATGGCCTTTCAGACCGCGAAATCTCCTTGGCCCACACTATTTGGAAAAAACTTTCATCAAGGAGACTGAATAGAGGAAAAGCATAACCTCACCAAGTTCTATAAGAAGTAGAAGGAAGAATAATCACTCCTGAAAGTAAACTCGTTTCACCCGTGCCGATACATTCGTAAGCACCTCGTATGCAATGGTCTCGGAATTGTTGGCAAATTCCTCGATGGAATAATCCTCACCAAAGATTACCACATCATCGCCTTCCTTGCACGGAACGCCAGTTACATCAACCATGCACATATCCATACACACATTACCCACGATTGGCGCACGATGACCGTTAATCAAAACGCTTCCTTGGCGGTTTCCGTTCTTACGGCTCAATCCATCTGCATAACCAATAGGCAACGTTGCCGAGCGCATTTCTGAGCTCACTTTTTCTGTTCGACCATAACCAATTGTATCGCCCGGTTTCAGGTCGTGAATTTGCGAAATGGTGGTTCGTAGCGTACTTACGTTGCGCAACCGCGCTTTAATCGGACTTTCTGGCGCCACACCATAAAGGCCAATTCCTAAACGCACCATTTCGTACTGTGCATCCGGAAACCGAATGATACCAAAGGAGTTGCAGATGTGGCGAAGAATCGGATAATCGAAATGAGGGAGAATGGCTGCGCTCATTTGCTCAAAACGGGCAATTTGCTCGCGACTAAAAGCGTCTTCTTCTTGGTTCTCGCTTGCGGCCAAATGAGAGAACACAGAAGCCAATTTCAACTGCGAATTATTCTTAATCCGCACCACCATTCCGTTGATGTCTCGCTCCGAAAAACCGAGACGGTTCATACCTGTATTGAGCTTGATGTGAATGCGCAACGGAGCATCCAACATTCCTTTGCGCTTGATGGCATTCTCTAGTAATTGCAACGACCGAACGCTGAATATTTCAGGCTCCAAACCGTACTGAATCATCGCATCAAAACTCTGCTCTTCTGGGCTGATAACCATAATAGGAAGCGAAATTCCTGCTTTCCTGAGTTCGATTCCTTCATCTGCATAAGCTACCGCCAAATAATCGACATGATGGAATTGAAGGATGTTCGCAATCTCAAAACTACCGCTGCCATAGCCAAAGGCTTTCACCATGGCCATGAGCTTGGTTTCGGGCTTAATTATGGAACGGATATGATTCAGATTATGAACCATTGCCCCAAGATCAATTTCCAAAACCGTTTGGTGAGTTTTATGCTGAATGATTTGACTGATGGCCTCAAACCCGAAACTCCTGGCTCCCTTCAGCAAAATAGTTTCGTTGTAAAACTTATCGTGATGATAGGTTTCTAAAAATGATTCTGTGGAGGCAAAAAATTCGCTCGTTTTGTCAAACTGTTCCGCCTGACCACAAATTCGTGGGCCAATACCAATCAGCCTATCAACATTCTTCTCGTTTATGAGTTGAGAAACCTCTGCATACAATTCTTCATCCGCCCGGCCCGTTTGCAAAATGTCCGATAAAATAAGCGTGTTTTTCGGATGCTGATGTTGCTGCGAAAGGAAGTCTAGCGCAATAGAGACTGATTGAAGGTCGGAGTTATACGAGTCGTTAATTACCGAACAATTATTAATTCCCTGCTTCAATTCCAAGCGCATTGCCACAGGCACAAGCTGCTTCATTCGCTTGAGGATGTCATTGCTTTCTAACCCTACAAACAAAAGAGTTGCCCAGCAATGAATGGCATTTTCTACCGAAGCTTCATCGGTAAACGGAATGTTTATCCGAATAAAATTATGCTGATAAATACCCTGAATCTCGGTCTGGCCGCTCTTTTTCTCAATCCGTCCTATTTGCAAATCGGCTGCCGTACGTCTGCTCCAAGAAAAAAACTGCGGAGCTGACACAAATGGATAATGCTCTAATTCCTCTTGAATAATCAGGTAATCCTTGCAATAGATAAGTGTATCAACATTCTGAAATAGGTCAAATTTTTCGCGTGCCTTCTGATTTCCATCGGTAAAGTTTTCGTCATGTGCCTGCCCCAAATTGGTAAAAATGCCAATGGTCGGCTTCACAATTCGTTGCAGTTTGACCATCTCGCCTGGCATTGAAATACCTGCCTCAATGATGGCCAAATTATTCTCCGCTTTCATGCGCCATACCGAAAGCGGAACACCCACTTGCGAATTATAGCTTTTTGGACTCCGAACAATGTTGTAGTCGGAGTTAAGGAGCTGAAACAGCCATTCTTTCACTATGGTTTTTCCGTTGCTTCCGGTAATACCAATGAGCGGGTAATTAAACTGTGCTCGTTTTGCTGCGGCAACAGTTTGCAACGCAACTAGCGGGTTTTCTACTCGAATGAAGAACGCATCATCTAACCTTTCTGCCTCAGAATAATCAGCAGCAACAACAAAGGCGCGAACGCCTTTTTCGTATAACGACTCTATAAAATCATGCCCATTGTGCCGATTGCCCGAAATGGCAAAGAACAACGACTGACTGGGCAGCATTACCTTGCGGCTATCAATTGCTAATTCCCGAATAAAAACATCCTGAAACTCAAATGGACAAGGGACTTCTAGAACGGAAGCAATGCCTTGCAATGTCTCCAGTTCGTCCATCAATTCTTTTTTGCGTTTGGCTTCTTCTTCAAACCTTCCGCCTTTTTATAGCAGCTCCTACAAAGAGGCTCGTAGTTTTCTTTTTCGCCCAAGACCACTAGCCCTTCTTCTTCAAGAAAGCGATGGGAATGGTTGGCCAACTCGCCACAGCGCATGCAAATAGCATGAACCTTGGTTACATACTCCGCAGTTGCTAGCAGATTAGGAATTGGACCAAACGGCTTTCCGAGGTAATCCATATCTAACCCAGCAATAATGACTCGGATGCCACTATTTGCCAGCTGATTGCAGACGTCAACCAACCCCATATCAAAGAATTGGGCCTCGTCAATTCCAACCACTTCTACATCATCCGCTAAAATGAGAATGTTGGATGAGTTGGGAACAGGGGTTGATTGTATGGCGTTGGAATCGTGAGAAACAACCTCCGTTTCGTCATACCTAGTATCCACCGCTGGTTTAAATATCTCTACTTTTTGCTTGGCAAATTGCGCACGTTTTAACCTACGAATAAGCTCTTCGGTTTTTCCCGAAAACATGGAGCCACAGATTACTTCTATCCAGCCCTTTTTTGTCGATTGATTCCTTGAATTCTCTAAGAACATTCCCTTGGTCGAGGTCTTTTGATGATTACTTTTGAATGCGCCTCGGTGCAATACAAAACTAAGAAAAGCGTTAAAGCCCTAATCGGAAAAATCCCTAGCAAATGAGTGAACTAAAGGACCAGTTGAATAAGATAGTTGAACGTGTGAATGAACTGGAAAACAATCCTTCAGAATTAACGAAAGACGCATTGCTGGCGGAGGTTAGAGGGTTTTATGATGTTGCGAAAGTTGCCGAATTGAACATCACTCCAAAAGCATCCAGACCAGTTGCGGTTGTAAAAAAAACCCTTACTCCAGAGCCAGTAATTGCCGCTAAACCAGAGCCCGTTAAAAAACCAGAGCCTGTTGCTAAAAAAGCAGTTGAACCAACTGCGGAAAAGGCTCATGAACCCGTAGTGGAAACTCCGGAAGCTGCAGCTACTCCAAAACCAGCTAAAACCGAAGAAAAACCAACGGCCAAAAAAGAGCCGTTAATTGGGAAAGACAAGTCTGCAAAAGGTGATGATGACAAGAAAATTCTTGCAGGCCAATTCAATAAATCACCACTTTCAGATTTGCGTTCGGGAATTCCATTGAATGAGAAGTTTGGCATAATTCGCAACCTATTTAAGGGCAACGCTTCTGATTTTGGAGATGCTGTTTTGAAGTTGAACAACGCTCCTAACGGCAAGGAAATGACGCATTATTTCGAATTGCTTTCACAACGTTTTGAATGGGATTTGGAGTCTGAAGCGTACAAGAGTTTTTCGGGCTATGTGGAGCGAAAAATGATGAGTTTGGAATCGTCAAAAACGAATGCCGATTAGAAGGAAGTCATCTATTTGGTCGTTGGGACCCATCCAGTCAATCATGGTTTGTTTAAACTCAGCTTTCTGGGTATTCATCGGTTTTTGATGGATTTCTAACAGAAGGGCTTTCAGTCTTTTATAACCAAACTTCTTGCTTTTTTCTCCTCCAAATTGGTCTGAAACCCCATCGGAGAAAAAATAGAATGAATCTCCTTTTTGGAGATTGAATTCATGTAATTCGTAGTGGCGGACGTCTTCGTGCATTATTCCGCCAATATTGAAATGGTCGCCTTTGGTTTCGCTTAACTCTCCATTTCTGATTAGATACAAATAACGATTTGCAGATGAGAAATAAAGCTTGTTTTCGTTATGATTGATGGCGCAAAGAGCAATGTCCATTCCATCATGATTATCGGTAACGCCATGCTTTTGCTTTAAAGTAGCCTGAATTTCCCGATGAAGACGGTTCAGAATTACATCTGGCTTTGACTGCATTTCAACATTTACAATCTGGTTGAGATGGTCGTTACCAATCATACTCATAAATGCCCCGGGAACTCCATGACCTGTACAATCAACAGCAGCAATGAAACTGGTGTTCTGCTGATGCGAAAACCAATAAAAATCTCCACTCACAATTTCTTTGGGACGATAGAAAACGAAACTTTCTGGCAAAGCCGTTCGAATTTCCTCCATAGAAGGCATTATTGCATCCTGAATGCGCTTGGCATATTCAATACTAGAGGTGATTTCGGAATTCTTTTCCTCCACCGTTTTCTTTTGCTGCTCAATTTCCTCATTCTTACGGCCTAGCTCTTCGTTGGCCTTTTTCTTTGCGCGATAACGGGCGTAAATAAGCACCAAGAGCAACAGAGCCAAAACTGTAAACGTGATAATCATGTTTCTAACGGTCGTTTGCTTGGTCAGACGCAATTCCTGAACTTCTCTTTCCTTTCCAAGGAGTTCAATTTCCCGCTGCTTTTGTTCACTTTCAAACTTCACCTGCATTTCGGCCAATTGTCGGGAACCAACTACCCTGTCTAAACTATCTCGAACCGATTTTACCAATTGTTGAAAATCATACGACCTTTTAAAATCACCTGCATCGGCATAGGTTTGAGACAGCTTTTCAAACACACTTATTTGATCGTCTGTGCTGCCATACAACTTGGCTTCGCGCAGAGCTCGAGTTAAATAACCCAAGCCAACTTTAGGCTGCTTTTTATCCGTGTAAATCTCCCCAATTGACGTTAGTGTTATGGTACTGTAACTGTGGTCGCCAATTCGCTTTTGCACCTTTTCCGCATCAAGAAAATACCCAAGGGCCTTATCCATATCTCCAGACTCCCTGTAGTATGCTCCCAAATTATTCAGCGTGCTAACCTGTCCCTTATCATCACCAATATTCTTCTGCAACGAAAGTGCTTTTTTGGTGCTGGCAAGTGCCTTCTCCTTGTTTCCAAGTACTAGATAAACGCCACCAATATTGGAATACTTACCTGCCATGGAATTCTTGTCTCCCAAATTCTCGCTGATAGCAAGCGAATTCTGATAAAACCCCAATGCTTGGTCAAACTTTTCCTGCTGATAGTATATGTTGCCAATATTATTGAGCGTATTGGCTTCGCCAACGTTATTTCCAAGCTCCCGAAACAATGATAAGGCACTAAGAAAATTCTCCAGTGCGCGTTCCTGATTTCCGTGTCCGCGATGGACAATACCAATGTTGTTTAGTGCATTTGCTAAACCAACGTTGTCGCCTGTTTGCTGAAATATCTTAAATGCGTTTTGATAATAGGCCAAGGCTCGGTCTAAATCACCTTGGTTCTTGTAAACCAAACCAAGGTTGTTCAACGAGCTTGCCACTCCTTCTAGGTCGTTAATGTCCTGCCGTATTTCCAGCGATTGTTCATAGTTCAGAATGGCCTTTTTATATTTTCCTTGTTTCAGAAATACGTTTCCAAGGTTATTCAGAGAAAGTGCTTCTTCTCTTCTAGAGCCGTCTTTACGGTCGTTTTCTAATGCTCGATTGTGAAAACTCAACGCCTTTCCGTAATCTCCTTTCAGGCGATTGGCCGTTCCCGTATTATTGTAAATGTGACTGATTTGGTCTTTATAGCCCAACAAGACGCTTAGACGCAATGCTTCCTTGCTCATGGATAAAGAGCGGTCGGGGTTAATTCGGAGCAATAGCTCGCTTGCCTCTACCAGAACATTAACCCGATTAGAACTTCCTTCTTTAAAAGTCGTGTTCAGCAATTGTTCCAGGCTATCAACCTGTGCTTGCTGCCCAATTGAATCTATAGCAATTAGGAGAAAGAAAGAGAAAAAAAGAAGTTTGCGCATGACTACCAATTGCGCTTAAAGTTAAAGCCGAATTCCCAATAGCATTACATCATCAATCTGTTCTAGGTTTTCACCCTTCCATTCATCAAAAGTTTTGTTGAGTTGGATTGACTGTTCTGAGATAGAAAGTGTCTTGGTTTCATCCAAGAATTCGCGCACTCTACGTATCATGAATTTTTTTCCTTTCGGCCCTCCAAATTGATCCACAATTCCGTCTGAGAATAGGTAAGCAATGGTATCTCCCTCAATCTTATGAGTGTGATTTTGGAATTCTTCATCTCTGAGTTGTTCCGCGCAGCTAATAGAAAGTTTGTTTCCTTCAATCTGGATGAGTTCTCCATCTTGCATTAGGTAAAGCGGCCGTTGAGCACCAGCAAATTGAAGCGATTTCTTCTTGCGATCAATGCGAATCAAAACCATATCCATGCCCTGGTCACTTTCAAATTCCTTGGCGCTTTGAGCAAATGCCAGTTTAATTCCCTTGTCCATCTCTGCAAGAACCTTGGCTGGTGTATCTATCTTCTTTTCAATAATAATTTGATTCAGCAAGTCGGTGCCAATCATACTCATAAATGCTCCTGCAACTCCATGTCCGGTACAATCCACCGCAGCAGCCCACGAAATATCACCTTCGGAAAACACCCAATAAAAATCTCCTCCAACTGTATCCTTGGGGCGGTAGAATACGAAATGGTCATCAAATGCCGCTTGCATATCCTCCTTAGATGGGAGCACGGCCATCTGAATATTCTTAGCGTAATCGATACCTTCTGTAATGTGCTTGTTCTGACCTTCAACAATTTCTTTCTGTTCGCGCAATTCCTTTGTGCGTTCTTGCACCATTGCTTCAAGAAGCTTCTTTTCCTCAAGTAATCTTCGCTCACGAATCTTGATGTATGTATATGTGATGATTAAGATGCCCACTCCAAAAACCACATAAAACCAAACCGTTTGCCAGATTGGTGGCGTGATTCTGAATTTGAATTCAACCGGCTCTTCCGTGCAAACATCCGAGCTATTACAGGCAATCACTCTAAACGTGTAATCACCAGGTGGCAAATTCGGATAACTGACATATTCTGAATTAGTTGCTGGATTCCATGTGGATTCGTACCCATCCAAAATCCATTTGAAATTGACCCCATTTGGCTGCCGATGATGAATTCCACGGAAAAAGAACTGCAATGAGTTCTGTGTATGATCTAGTTGCAAATTCTGAGGAAGTCCATTTTCAGAAACCTCCAAATCTAAATCGGCCCAGTTCATTTCTTTAAAGAACAATTGAAGGTTGGTCAATAGCAGTTTTGGCTTTTGAACATTTGGTAACTCCTCTGAAGAGACATACCTCACAATTCCTTTACTAGTCCCGACCCAAATCGCATTTTTATCCGCCATCAAGGCGCCACGTTTGCAGGCACCACCCATAAATCCATCTTTCCGCTCAAACCCCATTGCAACGATTGAATCTCCTAGTGATGAAAGCCGCTGCAAACCATTTGCGCTACCGAGAAAAAGATTCGACCCTACAAACGCCACGGAACGTGCCGAAGAGCCGCGAACATCTTCAATTGACCTTATAATTCCGTCTTTAAAAATGAAAAGACCATCCGATTGAGTGGCGATTGCCAAGCCTCTTTCTCCTTCAGCAAGATCTGTAACAGGCGACTCAGAATCAATATCAATTTCTCCCTCAACATCCCCATCTTTCAGAACGAAGATGTTTCCATTTGCAGTGCCGAGATAAACCGTTCCGTCCTCTCCCAACTCCATCGAGGTGATGTTGTTGGATTCTATATCATCAGAAACAAAAATGGTTCTAAAACCCGTCCCATCATATTGACTGAGCCCGCTAGGCGTGCCTATAAGAAGATTGCCTTCGGCATCTTGCAACAAACAGTTGATATTGTTATCAGCTAATCCAAATTCATCCGAATAGATATAAAGCTTCTTTCCATCAAACTGAAACAACCCACCAAAATCCATGGTTCCGAACCAAAGGTTCCCTTCGCCATCTTCAGCAATGGAACTTATTTGGTGGTCGTTGATGTCGGGGTCTTCAAAAGCCTTTACAAAGGTTTCTCCATCAAATTCGAGTACACCGCCAGTTTCATTTGCAGCCCACACATTTCCTTTGCTATCGCGATAGAAGAAACTTGGGTCAATATCCAATTCGGTTGTAGAGAAATAGTGAGCAAATGCAAGGTTTTGTACTCGAACGAGTCCTTTTTTTGTGCCGAGCCACGTGTTCTCTTCACTATCTATGAAGACCGACAGCACTTCATTATTCGGTAGTCCGTTCTCTTCAGACAGTCTCAGTAGATTGCCATTCCGAACGCGATTTAAACCGTTATAAGTCGCCAGCCAGATGTCGCCATTACTACCCGTTGTAACCTCATTTACCTGACTGTTACTCAAACCATCCATAGCGGATGTATTCTTAAAGGCATTATCCTTCCAAATACTAAGGCCACCAAGTGTTCCCACCATCATATGGCCATTTGTAAAATGTAGGCTCGTGACATAGTTGTTCACCAGGCCATTTCCCATATGCAGTTGTTTGATGCTTTTACCCTCAAGGATGTTCAGTCCAGAACCGAAAGTTCCAATCCAAATTCGGCCTTGGTCATCCTGCGAAATCGCCTGCGCATTGTTGCTCACAAGCCCGCTTTCTGCGGTTAAGCTAGTCCAGGTGTTTCCTTCTAACGTTGAAACGCCACCAAAGGTGGCAACCCATATCTTCCCTTTGTTGTCCTCAAAAATATCGTGAACCTCATTGTTTGCCAATCCATTTTCCTCAGAAATATTTTGAACAGAGTCGAGATAGATAATCGAGATTCCCGCTGTTTGATGCCCAACCCAAACGCGGTTATCGGCATCACAGAATATGGTGGTACAATTGTTTTCGGCTAACCCATCTCTACGAACGTAATTGACAAAATTTTTGCCGTCATATCGGCTAACTCCAGCATTGGTTGCGGCCCATATATAGCCTTGAGAATCTTGGGCAATATCGTTCACCTGAATCCCTGCAATTCCGCTCTCATTATCGAGAACAACGAGGTCATAAACCTGTGCATTCAAACTCAAATTTGAGCAAATACAGGCGCATAAAAGAAGAAGAAAAAGTAGAGGTCTTCTCAATTTCAAGTGATAAAGTTCCTGGTTCCTTATCACGCAAATACGAGATTGCCTCAAATAAGTTCCGAATTATCGCTTTGCGAGGAACTCCTTGAACCAAAGTCCAGAGTCTTTCAGGGTACGTTTCTGAGTTTCAAAATCGATATGAACCAATCCAAAACGTGGGTGATATCCTTCTGCCCATTCAAAATTATCCATCAGTGTCCAGCAATAATAACCTTGCACATTCACTCCCTCGCGTTTTGCGCGCAACACTTGTCGGAGGTAATCCTGATAGAATTTTTTGCGTTGGTGGTCATGTACAAAATCTCCTTCAACCACATCCGGAAAAGCACTTCCGTTTTCAGTCACAATGATTTTGTCAATTTTCTCGTACTTATCAAAGTACTTCAACATTTTGTAAATCCCCTCAGGATGAACTTCCCACTTCATTTCTGTAATATCAGGACGCGGTTTCAGGTTTTTTGGCGCAATCGGGTTTCCAGCCATCCACGGAACAATGCCGTTGGCTTTGGTTACCATTCTTGAGTAATTCTGAAGGCCGTAAAAGTCAAAATCGAATTCAACCCGTTTCATATCTCCGTCCAAAATGTACTTCTCCATTTTTCGGAGCATCGGTAAATCTTCCATCGGATAACCCAAACCTTGTGGTGGTTCTATGTAAAGTCGATTTACCAAGGCATCAAAACGTTTGGTTGTTTTATCATGCCTATGTTTTTCGTTGACTGGCTCAATGGGCGAGCAGCTAAAAGTTGTACCAACGTTAGCGTCTGGCACATTTGCTCGAATAATCCGTCCGCCATCTGCCTGGCACAGGGTTGAATGATGACATGTAGGAAGGAAATTCTTTGGCCACAATTTTCCTGGAGCGTGCATGCCCAACATATAACCAACAATGGTGAAAGAAGCCTGTTCGTTCATTACCATCCAGTTTTTCACCTTATCTCCGTAGGTTTTTGTAATAAGGTTGGCGTATTCTTCAAACCAATTTGTCACATCACGGTTTTGCCAGCCGCCTTTGTCTTCTAACGCCTGCGGCAAATCCCAATGGTAAAGTGTAAGCCATGGTTGAACCCCCTGTTCCAAGCAAGAATCAATTACTCGATGATAGAAATCCAACCCTTTCTGGTTGACTTGCCCCGTGCCATTTGGTAGCACACGCGCCCAAGCGGTCGAAAAACGGAACACGTCCATGTTCATTTGCTTGACCAATCCAATATCTGAAGGATAATTGTGATAGAAATCGCAGCTTACATCCCCGTTCTCATTCTTGTGAATGTTGCCCTTTTTGTGGGAAAATGTATCCCAAATTGAAGGCCCTTTTCCATCTTCATTCCAAGCGCCTTCTATCTGATAAGCCGCTGTGGCAACTCCCCACAAAAAGTCATCTCCAAAATCGGCAGCAGAAAAGTCCAATCTTTCGGGTAGCGATAATCCCGAAGCGTAAGGAGCCAAGGCCAAACCTGTTCCGCCCATCATTGCTCTTCGAATTGCTTCTCTTCTTTCCATGCCTTGTTAAATTAATTGAACCTTTAAATCCATTCAGACCTTCAAGGTTTTGAAAACCTTGAAGGTCTTACGATAGAGAGGCTCATCTTTCTCTAAATGTTGAAATCCGTTCAAAAATACCCTTCTGATTGTGGTAAAGGGTCTTTGAAAGGGCTAATTTTGCAGCAAAATCTAATGAGATGAAATTCGGTGTAGTCATTTTCCCTGGTTCTAATTGCGATTACGACATGATTCATGTCCTACGAGACATTATGAAACAGGAGGTTGTAGAACTCTGGCATAAGAATCATGATTTACAAGGAGTTGATTTTGTGGTTCTTCCAGGAGGTTTCTCTTTTGGCGATTATCTACGCTCTGGTGCTATTGCCCGTTTTTCTCCTGTTATGAAAGAGGTGATTGAATTTGCAAACAACGGAGGTTATGTGCTTGGGGTTTGCAATGGCTTTCAAGTGCTTTGTGAAGCTGGTCTTCTGCCTGGGGCTTTGCTTCACAACGATAGTCAGAAATTCATATGCAAGAACGTAAATGTCCGTTGCGAAACGACCGATTCGGTTGTTACCAATCAAATGAAGGCTGGTGCAGCTTTGAAAATTCCGATTGCACACGGTGAAGGGCGTTTTTATGCTGATGCCGATACGTTGGCCGAGCTTCAAGCAAACGACCAAGTGCTATTCCGCTATTGTGATGAGAATGGAAAACTGGATGACGCTGCCAACCCCAATGGCTCGGTAAGCAACATTGCTGGCGTTACAAACAAGAATAGAAATGTATTTGGCATGATGCCACACCCAGAACGTGCAGCTGATGAAAACCTTGGCAATTTGGATGGCAAAGCGTTGTTCGAATCTATCCTTGCAGGAGTTTCTGCTTAATCTTGACCAACCCGTAATTCAGCATCTGTATCATAGACCCTGAAGCAAGTTGAGGGTAACCAGAAAAAAGAAAGGCTCACCAAATGGTGAGCCTTTTGTTTTTCAAACAAGACAGTTGTTATACAACTTTCACGTTGACTGCGTTCAAACCTTTTCGGCCTTCTTTCAGTTCAAACTCAACGTTGTCTTCCTCACGAATTTCGTCAATCAATCCAGAGACATGGACAAAGTATTCTGTTTTTGTTTCATCGTCAACAATGAATCCAAAACCTTTAGAATCATTGAAAAATTTTACTGTACCTTTTTTCATTGTAATTGATAATAATTATTAAGCGCACAAAAGTAGTGTAATTTATTTGGCACTTGGGCCTGAAAACAGGGTTATTCGAGGGCAAACGCATTCAGTTTTTACAATGAGATTATTACAGCGAGGGTTCGAGTTATTGGGTTTTCGATACGATTGTCGTGCCTCCAATCACTCGAACTGACTGGCTGGGTCACTTGTATTAGTTGGTTATGTTGCTTTACACCTTATGCTGAAACTTCTTAATGCGTTTGCCCTGAGGGTTATTTCAGTCAGGAACAATTATTTAACAATCAAGTTCTTGGTAAAGATTCCTTCGTCAGAAATTACGGTCAAAAGATAAATTCCAGCACGATTTAGACTCAATTCCAATGAAGTAGAATTGTGATTAACCTGACTAACCAATTGTCCAACGGAATTGTGAATTTGAATTGTTCGCATTTCAGCAGTTTCAAATTGTACCGTCACATTTCCGCTTGAAGGGTTTGGATAAACTGTGAACCGAGCACCAACCTGTTGCTCTCCAATTCCTACAAGTTCGTTTAGTCTGTACTGATTGAAAAACCTCCAGATTTCAACGGATGCTGAAAAATCCTTGTTTGTTACGCCAATATCAATTGGTGCGCCAGGCCATGTGTGACCTCCACCATTAATTCTGTAGAACTCAACCGATGAGCCTTCATCGCCTCCAGCATACACGAATTGATCGGCTGTGGTACCATCTGCCTGATTAATGTCTGGCACGGCAGTTTCAATAGCTGTGGTGTTGCAGTTGTTGTAATCTACCCAATACGCAACTCCTGCTTCTGCACCTAATACTCCAGTGGATCCGAGGTACGGTACTGTTGGGTCTGCGGTACCATGAATTTGCATAACCGGAGTGGGATGAGATGGATTACATGCCAAGAAAGCAGGGTCAATCATTGCCCCAGTTACAGACGCAATTGCAGCAATGCGATAACTCAGTTCGCAGGCAAGTTTATAGCTCATAAACCCGCCATTGCTCATTCCTGTGGAATAAACCCTGTTCATATCAATGTTGTATTCGGCAGCAATGGAATCGATAAGGACTGAAATAAAACCTACATCATCAACCGTTTCGTTGGGAGAACCAAAGGTGTTCCAAAAAGTTGTTCCCGTATTGTCAAGTGTTCCCTCGGGGTGGACTAAAATAAAATTGGCCGTATCTGCAATTGCTGCGAAACCAGTATACAGTTCCTGTTGCCACGCAGTGGACGTATAACCGTGCAGGTTAAAAACCAGCGCAACTGATTCGGATCCATCATAAATAGCAGGCTCGTACAACCGATATTCCCGTTGCAATCCACCGTGTGTAAGGGTTTTAATAACCGACTGTGATACTGCGGTTTGAGAAAAACCTAATAAAGCAAGAGCGAGTAGCGTGTGTTTCATGTGATTTTAATCAGTTTTTTCCGTAAAGTTATGTGATAATTGACGGGTATTTGGTTAGTAGGGTACAGAGGGTAAATTTGCGCTCAGTTAAACGGATAAATCGATTGTTATGTCAGATTTCAGAATAGAAAAAGATACGATGGGCGAGGTGCAAGTACCTGCCGATAAATATTGGGGAGCTCAAACCGAGCGTTCGCGTAACAACTTTAAAATCGGCCCAGCTGCGAGTATGCCGCTTGAAGTGGTTTACGGCTTCGCTTATCTGAAAAAGGCAGCAGCTCACACCAACTGTGAGCTAGGCGTTTTGGATGAGAAAAAACGTGATTTGATTTCTGCGGTTTGTGACGAGATTCTTGAAGGAAAGCACGATGACCAGTTTCCATTGGTAATCTGGCAAACAGGTTCTGGAACGCAGAGTAATATGAATTCAAACGAGGTAATTGCAAACCGTGCTCATGTGATGAGTGGCGGTCGGCTTACCGATAAAGACAAGGTTCTGAAGCCAAATGATGATGTGAACAAGAGCCAATCATCGAATGACACCTATCCAACGGGAATGCACATTGCGTGCTACAAGTTGATAGCTGAGAATACGATTCCTGGGGTTGAAGCACTTCGCAATACGTTGAAAGCTAAATCAGAGACGTTCAAAGATGTGGTGAAAATTGGCCGTACGCACTTAATGGATGCAACGCCTTTAACCGTTGGTCAAGAATTCAGCGGGTACGTTTCGCAACTAGATCATGGCTTGAGAGCGTTGAGGAACACCTTGGCGCACCTTTCTGAATTGGCACTTGGCGGAACAGCCGTTGGAACTGGGATTAACACGCCTCCAGGATATTCGGATTTGGTGGCAAAAAAGATTGCCGAGTTCTCTGGGCTTCCTTTTGTTTCTGCCGAGAACAAATTTGAGGCGCTTGCTGCCCACGATGCGTTGGTTGAAACACACGGAGCGTTGAAACAACTGGCGGTTTCGTTGAATAAAATCGCTAACGACATTAGAATGATGGCTTCTGGTCCACGTTCAGGAATTGGCGAATTAATCATTCCGGCTAACGAACCAGGTTCGTCTATTATGCCCGGAAAAGTGAACCCGACACAATGCGAAGCGTTGACTATGGTTTGCGCACAAGTAATGGGTAACGACACGGCAGTAACATTTGCTGGAGCGCAAGGCCATTACGAACTGAACGTTTTCAAACCAGTAATGGCTTACAACTTGCTTCAATCAGCGCGATTGATTGGTGATGCCTGCGCTTCTTTTGATGAGCATTGTGCCGCTGGAATCGAACCAAATCATCCTCGAATTCAGGAGTTGGTGAACAACAGCCTAATGCTTGTAACGGCTTTGAATACCAAGATTGGTTACTACAAAGCAGCCGAGATTGCAGGAAAGGCGCACGATGAAGGAACAACTTTGAAGGAATCAGCTTTAGCTCTAGGTTATCTTACTTCTGAAGAATATGATGAGTGGGTTGACCCTAAGAAGATGATTGGGAGTTTGGATTAAGCTCCAAATTTTTTCGGGTTACTACAAGCCCCGAGAGCTGGCGAGGCTATAAAGTCTCTGACCCTTTTTACTCATAAAATCAATCTGGAGACTATCCCGTGTAAAACTGGATAGAACGAATCCTGGTTCGTTTACCCCGAATAAATTATACGACAAATTCTCAATTTTTCCTTGCGGGTCTGAACCTCCACCAGAGGTGACATAAAGTGTTGGAGTCTCGGTTTTTATCAATTCCAAGGAGTGATTGTGTCCGCAGAAGTAAACATCAACACCTCGATTATTGAAAATCGGAACGAATTTATCGATGAGTTCCTGCGTGCTTCCATGTCGGCCTTTAGCAGCGTAAACTGGGTGGTGGCCATATACGACCAACCAATCAGGGTTTCCGGAAGCAAGAACTGAATCCAGCCAAAATAATTGACGGGCAGTATCGGCATTAGATACGTGATACTCCATATTGCTGTTACTTGGATTGTTGTAATAATCCTCAACAAATGGACTTGTATCAACGGCTACAAAGTGAATAGAAACCGAGTCTGCTTCTTGAGTCCACCAATCGTAATATGTTGCTGGCATATTCCAGCGATTGCTGTACTGAGAGTAGCTAATCTGAGCACTCGTATTTCCGCGGGCATCATGATTACCAAGTGATGGATACCACGGAATAGGTAAAAGGCACTCGCCATTAAAAACATCTTCGAAGGAAATGTTCCAATACGGATCGTTGGTAGAATTAACCCCATTAGAGTAAAAATTATCGCCTGTAGTTATCACGGTATTGGTTGAGAATTTACAGGTCAGCTTGTTCATCACGTGTGCGTTAGCCTTAAGGTTTACATTTGCTTTTCTGCCCCAATCTCCTATTACCATGCATTTATAAGAACCTTGAGGCACAGAAAATTCTTCAATCTCGTAAGGAAACTGATCAACACTGCATGCTGAGAGGGCAAAGTAGGCTACAAGAAATAGGAGCGAGCGTTTCATCAGAACATTTTCTTTGGTTTACCAGCCACAAAATCCTTCAAGTAATACGGTTCAAAATAGGCCACGTCTTCAAACTGTTTGGAAGCAAATTTGGCTTCGGCCAATGCAATCATTCCGCATGCACACGTCTTGAAATTATCCAAGAAAACGGCATTTGTGTGCTGAATAATCTCTTGGCATTTGGCGGCTCCATCGCCAAAGAAAGCAACCTTTCCTTTTTCTAATTCGGAAGCAAAGCTCTGGTCATCTATTATCTCGGCAGAAACAGGCTTCATTTGGTTCAACGAAGCATCGAAAAGCTGTGTATAAACCTCCATTCTGCGTGCATCAATCATTGGACAGAGAAAGGATACATCTGCTAATTCTGCTTTAAAATTCAGTTTAGACCAAGCCGACATAGATTCTAACGAACCAGCAGAAAGCAACGGAATTCCCAATCCATAGCACAGCCCTTTGGCAGCTGAAACTCCTATTCTTAAACCAGTATAAGAACCTGGTCCTTTTGAGACGCAGACTGCATGTAAATCGCTTGATTTTATGCCTGCTGATTTGATGGTCTCATCAATGTAAACTACCAATTTTTCGGAGTGCGAATAAGACTGGTCGTGGCTTTCGCGTAGTGCCAAGGTTTCTCCATTGCGTGAAACCGCAACGGAACATGTGAGTGTGGAACTTTCTATATGAAGTATGGCTGGCAACGACCGTGTTTTTCAATTGACCGTCATTGCGAGGACGAAGGACGAAGCAATCTACTGGCAAACCGATTGAGATTGCCGCGCTCGTGCCTCGCTCGCAATGACGCGAGTATTATTCAGATGAACCCTCTTTCGCGCTATATAAATCCTGTTTGCTTACCTGCTCAACAGCGTCTCCTGGGTTGAGTTTCTTTGAAATGGCGCGGTATGGAGCAGTTACAACGTTATCTCCCTCTTTAGACCCAGATATCAGTTGAATAAACTCGTTGTCTTGGATACCTGTCTTAACCACCTTGGCTATGGCTTTTCCGTTTTCTACCACAAAAACTAGTTCAATTGCGTCTTCAACTTTTTTCGGTTCATCGATAGCTTCTTGCTCGTCATCATCAGAAGGAGAACCTTTTCGATCTCCACTTCGCTTCGCCTTTTCTCTCTCGCTCTGTTCCTGAAGTTCCTTCTTACTGCGTGTTGTAACTGCTTGAATGGGAACCGTTAACACATCTTTAACTTCTCTGGTTCGTATATCAACTGTGGCACTCATCCCAGGTCGGAATGGAGATTGATCGGGCTGCTTTTCGTTTACTAGGTTGGCATACGATTCACGCAAAATCCTAACCTTCACCTCAAAGTTGGTAATCTGGTCGGTTCCCATACCAGAAGATATGGCAGAGTTGGCAATATTGGTCACAATTCCTTTAAACGTTTTGCCCAAATAGGCATCCACTTCAATATCGCAAGTGTCCTGAAATCCAACTCGGATAATGTCGTTCTCGTTCACCTCAACAGTCACTTCCATTCCATCAAGATCGGCAATGGTCATAATCTCAGACCCCTGCATTTGAGTGGTTCCAACCACACGTTCTCCTTTCTCAAAATTAAGTTTAGAAATAGTACCGTTTACTGGAGAATAAATCTCTGTTCGTGTGAGGCTCTTTTGCGCCTCCTTCAATCCAGCCTCCGCGCTTTTTACGCTGAATCGGCTAGCTTCCGCACTCTGACGGGCGGCTTCCACATCACTTTTTGCCACTTCAAATTCGCTTAACGTGGCATCATACTCCGATTGAGACACAACCTTATCTTCATACAATTTCTTAATACGTTCAAAGTTTGCCGTTGAGTTGGTTAACCGTGCATTCGATTGAGCCAATCGAGATTGGGCATTCGCTAAATTTGCCTTGCTCGTGCTTAATCCAGCTTCCAGCCGTTCCACATTCGACTGTTGAATGTCTGGATCAATCTTAACCAATAATTGACCCTCAATAACCTTGTCTCCTTCCATTACAGGAAGCTCCATTATCTCTCCAGAAACGTCTGGGCTGATAATAACTTCTGTTTCCGATTGAATCTTTCCGCTGGCAGAAACAGTCTCAACAATGCTGCGCTTGGTAACTTTTTCAACAGCTACTTTAATCGCGGATTCGCCACCTACCAGACCTTTCTTTTTGGCTACAACAACTGCAACAAGCAGCACGATAACCAAAGCCACTAGCAGTACAAGAATCTTATTGTTTTTCATTTGGTTGGATCAAATGTAATTGGTTTGCCTTGGTAGAAATCCAGCACCTTCATTTTAAACAGGTAATCATATTTGGAGCGCAGCAATTCGGAACGTGACCGCGTCATGTTATTTGATGCCGTGTTGAACTCAAGCGTGTTCATTAAACCAACTTCATAGCGTTGTTCGGCATATTCAAACGCTTTTTCTGTGGCATTTACGCTTTTATCGCTTGCATCAAACTGCCGTTTAGCGGCCTGGGCATCGTTATAGGCTTGCTGTATAGAGGAATAAAGTTGATTCTTCTGATCCTCCAATTGCAGCTCGGCATTCATTCTTCCAAGTGTTGCTTTTTTAACCGATGTTCGGCTTTGCAAGCCATTAAAGACGGGTATGCTTAACGAGAGTCCGAAACCCTCACTTAAGTTACGGTCCATTTGATCTCCGTACGGAATAGGTGTTCTTTCAAAAGTTGTAAAATTTATGTCTTCAAAAGAACTGGAGTAAAACGTACTGATAGAAGCACTGGCACTCAGCGTTGGTGTGTAGGATGCAAAAGCAATCTGCTCGCTTTTTCTTGCACTTTCCAGTTTCGTTTCTCTCGACTTGATTTGCGGCCAATTATTGAGTGCATGATTGTAAACTGTGCCAATAGTGGTATTTTCCAAGCCCTCCATCGGCAGATCAACCTCAGGTCTTTTTATCCTGAACTTGTCAGATGCCTGAAGATTAAGCATTTGTTTAATAGCTAAAATAGAAGTACTCAAAGCGTTTTCCATGTTTATCACCTGAAGCTCGTTAGACGCGTATTGAGCCTCCACCTCATAAACGTTTCCTAGCGGAAGAGAACCGGCATCTACCAATTTCTGGGTTCGAGCAAGTTGTTCCGCAGTCACTTCCAATTGGTCTTGTGCTACCATCAGCAACTCTTCATTAAACATCACTTGCATAAAGGCAGTGGCAATATTCATGCTTATATCGTTTCCAAGCCCTTGCAGATCATATTCTGCGGCAATCAGATCAAGTTGCGACTGTTTAAAGGTATTGAGCAATCGCAGTCCATTAAAAAGCGTGGCGTTAGAACCTATTCGCCAGTTATTGGAATTCACCTGTTCATTTACAAATGCATTGGTTCCAGGGTCAATGTTCCGACCAAAGTTCGTGTTGAATCCTCCATTCGCGTTCAAGTTCGGGAACATTTGCGCCAAGGCCTGAGTTTTGTCTAACCGAGCCGATTCCTGCTGCAGCACAGATTGCTTTATCTGAATATTTTGTTCGATGCCATAGCTGATGCATCGTTCCAATGTCCACTCCTCCTGCGCCATCACCTCTGATGATGAGATACCGACCAAGAGCGAAAAAGTGATGACAACAATTCTGTTCAAGTACATGCTTCGTGTTTTCACGCGGCAAAATTAACCAATTGAGCGTGGTACAACCTGTTATTAACTTGCTCGATTACAAGTTAAGATTACCGCTAAGACTAGTTCATCAGTACAACAGCTTATCGTACGGATATCGCGTGATGTGAACCGCCTTGGCGCGCTCATATAATAAGCTGCGCAACTCATTTATGTTCTGTTTTTTGGTAGCAGAAATGAAGATACACTCTTCGCCCATTTTACTCATCCAACTCCCTTTGAGGTCTTCCAAACTCCAGTTTTCTTTGGTCGTTTCTGTCAGGTCGTCTTCGTCCTTTTTCACAAAGGTGTAGGCATCAATCTTATTGAAAACCAAAATGGTTGGTTTATCACGAGCACCGATTTCTGCTAGCGTTTCATTCACAACATTAATGTGGTCTTCAAACTCAGCGTGTGAAATATCTACCACATGCAGCAGAATATCTGCTTCGCGAACTTCATCTAATGTTGATTTGAAACTTTCCACCAACTGGTGAGGCAACTTTCTGATAAAACCAACCGTGTCTGACATTAGGAACGGAAGGTTTTCGATTACCACTTTACGAACCGTAGTATCGAGTGTAGCAAAGAGCTTGTTCTCGGCAAGCACTTTAGACTTGCTAAGCATATTCATGATGGTTGATTTCCCAACATTGGTGTATCCAACCAAGGCTACACGAATCAGCCTGCCTCGACTTTTCCGTTGCGTAGCCATCTGCTTGTCAATCTCCTTCAATTGCTTCTTCAGCAAGGACACTTTATCCCGAATTTGTCTTCTATCCGTTTCAATCTCCTTCTCCCCAGCTCCACCACGTGTGCCTGTGCCACCACGTTGTCTTTCGAGGTGAGTCCACATGTTGGTAAGACGCGGAAGTAAGTATTGATAACGCGCGAGTTCAACTTGCGTTCTAGCTTGTGCAGTTTGGGCTCTTGCTTGGAAAATGTCCAAAATAAGAAGGCTTCTATCGTAGATTTTCTTCGCAAAAATCTTTTCCAAATTTCGAAGTTGGGAAGGGCTTAGGTCATCATCAAAAACTACCACATCAATATTGTGCTTCTTGATGTACTCGTCAATTTCCTGAATCTTTCCCGAGCCCATAAAGGTTTTCGGATCGGGTTTGTAGAGCTTTTGGACGAAACGCTTCTTACTCTCCAAGCCAGCAGTCCTAGAAAGAAACGCGAGTTCTTCCATATACTCTTCAACCTTTTCTTCGGTATCAGTTCCCTGAATTAGCCCTACCAAAACGGCTGTTTCCTGAACTTGTGCTGTGCTGTAGCCTTTTCCCAAAATTTATTTCGATTGTTTCAAATGTTTAGAACCATCCTCTTTCCAAATTCTCGCGGAATGGCCAAGGAATGGTTGCCAAAATAATGAGCAATCCGATGGAGAAATAAACAGCAACCTTCTTGAATTTCTCTGTGTCTGTAACGGCTTTCTTTGAAGCAATCCGCCCGATTGTAATTAGAGCAATTCCGATTACCATCCCAAAAATGTGTTCTACCGCCCAAAAGCGGTCAACAGAATCCTTCATGGCTGCGCCCATACCATTTGCCATTGCCTTTTCTACCCATGGGCTAATGAAGTACAATCCTAGCCCAAGCAGCAATTGAATATGTGCTGAAATGAGTGAGAAAAGCGTGAGCTTATCATCCAACGGAGTAAACTTACCTGAAGAGATGTTGGTGAATGCGCGGAAGATGGCGCCAAGCACTAAGGCAAGAATAACCCAACGTAATCCTGAGTGTGAGCGAAGTAGTATGTTGTACATAGTTTTTGTTTGAGCTGCAAAGTTAAGCATTTGCTTTCGCGATGTCGCGAGTGTC
>Ga0316208_1000854_pt1 | contig 32826 bp, 37 predicted proteins | sample 3monopyrite_MG_FD_204944 | JGI IMG/M metagenome (GOLD analysis project Ga0316208, IMG submission 204944) | Microbial mat bacterial communities from mineral coupon in-situ incubated in ocean water Damariscotta River, Maine, United States -... | ecosystem: Environmental > Aquatic > Marine >...
TCGATTATCTGCATCAGATTCTTAACGTATTGAGCGAGCGTGACGATGATGACACCCTGACATCTCTATTGCCTTGGAATGTTAGTTTAGAAGTTAGATGACAGGTGTGCTTCGCATGACGCTTACTTTCTACGTGCACCGAACAGAATTAATGTCGCTCTTTCTAGAGCAATGGATAGGCTGGTGCTTGTTGGATCTGCTGCAATGTGGGCAGGTAAAAATAAGGATTTGCCGCTAGGAATGATTGTCTCGTTAATGTCTTCATTTGGTGAGGATGAGGGATATAGATTTTTCTCTCCTGAGGACATAAAAACAGTTAAGGGAGTGGAGTTATGAGTGATATTACAAGCGTAGTTTATCATGAAATTGATTTCCTTCTTCCTGTCCATCGTTTCAATGTGAAGTTTTCTTATGTTACTAAGGAGGGGTTGCCGTTCATTCGTGAGTTTGTCCTGAGACTACTGCACCTTTCTGCGTTGAGTCCTTTAGAAATAGCAACATATTTTGGTTTTTCTAAACGTGAGGCCGATGAAGCAATTTCAGACTTGCTGGATAAAGGAGACCTTCAATTTAATGACGAGGGAAAGGTTGAGCTAACCTCTCAGTCTAAAGGGTACTTTGTTTCTCTTGGTTCTACGCCTCAAGTGTCTGCGGTAAAGGAAACAGGTGCCGCGCTATCTTTTGAGCTCGGTGCGTTCAATTGCATTGGTAAAGGTAGAACTAACGAGAAATGGAACCATGGAGTAAAACTGATCATTGACAATGAGGTTATAGCGAACAGCCAGAAGTTAGCATCAGAAAATTTCCAGAGGCAGTTTTATCAAATATTAGAAAAAGAATTTATTACCAGTATACGCGTTCCAGATGGGCCTGATCGCCCTCGGTTATATACTATGGATTCAGTAACCAAATTGGGCCAAGAGCCATTAAGATTGACGGTCAAATTTTCAATTGACCTGGACGGTGTTCCTATTGAGCGTGATGACTTTGATTCATTGGAGGATTCTGAGCGGGCGCATGAACTAATAACTACAACCCTATCGGAGTCTCAGCGGGCGAATAACTTAACGGAAATTGCTCATGCTATGGGCATACTAGGTGATAACTGGACTCGAGATCTTTTTAATGATGCGTCCATCGATGTCAGTGCTCTAGTCCGTGATCGGGCAGTTGCTTTGCTTGATGATGGAGGTGTGGTTCCGTTAGTTGGGCCGCTTTACTCCCAGAATAATTGGGACTTTATTCAAGAGCATTTGAATGCAATTTTACCGGCCATAGAAAAGCGCTCAGATGAAGAAAAGTTAGATATGATCTGGGTGGCCCCTTCCGATCGTTTCTGGGAAGCGAGCCACAGGCTTCCTGCCAGTGCTGATAGTTTTGTGAATTGTGTCCGCGCCTTGAAATGTGAGCAGGTGGTTAATCCCCCTGTGATGTTTTTGCCTGTTAGTGGTGACGATGATAGGCGAACTATTGCCAAATGGAAAAGAGAGTTGGGAAATGTGCTGGGTAGTACTCATGGCTTGCTGGAGGGTTTTCTTGATGGGAATGTTGAAATAATTCTTGTTGAAAATAGGTATGTTGTAGTTTGTTACCATGTTTACAAAGCTGAATCATTACCGGTTACTCTTCCTTTTGGTTTCATTTCAAAAAATATTGACATCATTAAAGGTATCCAAAAGATTGTTTTGGATTATACCAAAGGCATTTCGTCTTTTGATAAACCAAATGATATTGGATGTTTGAAACGATGAGGTTTTCTTTATCTAGTTACAAACAAAGGAAGTTATAGTGAAATTTATCCACGCAGCAGATGTTCATCTTGATAGTCCACTCAAAGGTTTAGAGCGTTATGAGGGTGCACCTGTTGAGGAGATTCGAACTTCTCCGCGAGGCGCGTTCGACAATCTAGTAGCGTTGGCGATTGAAGAGGCCGTAGATTTTGTGCTGCTAGCCGGTGACCTCTATGACGGTGATTGGAAAGATTATAACACCGGGTTGTATTTTGTTGATCGGATGCATCAATTGAAAGGGGCAAACATTCCGGTTTTTATTGTCGCGGGTAACCACGACGCAGCTAGTCAAATTACTAAACACTTACGTTTACCCGATAATGTCACACTATTCTCAACGAGCAAGCCGCAAACCGTAATCTTGGAAGAATTGCGCGTAGCGATTCATGGCCAAGGTTTTGCTAAGCGTGCAGTCACAGAAGATATGTCTTTGGCATACCCTCAAGGAGATCCACACTTATTTAATATCGGTCTTCTTCATACGTGTTTGGATGGTAAGCCGGGGCATGAACCTTATGCACCTTGTTCTGTAGATGGTTTACGTACTAAAGGCTACAAATATTGGGCTCTTGGGCATGTTCATACACGTGAAATCATATCAGAAGATCCTTGGATAGTTTTTCCGGGCAATATTCAAGGGCGTCATATTCGTGAAGTTGGCTCTAAGGGTTGCACTCTAGTAACGGTAGAAAATGGTGAAGTTGATCGGCTAGAACATCGTAGTCTCGATGTTCTACGATGGACTCGTTGTACTGTAGATGTATCAACGAGCACAACATTAGATGAAGTCTATGCACAGGTTCGAAATGAGTTTGAGAAAGCTTTAGATGAAGCTGATTCCCTACCTGTAGCGGCCCGCCTAGTATTGAAAGGCAGTAGTCTGGTTCATGACGAGTTGCAAAATGAGGCTGGTCACTGGATACAAGAATATCGTGCACTAGCAACAGGGCTTGGTGGTGCGGGTATGTGGTTGGAAAAAGTCTCTCTAGAAACAACACCTACTGTGATCGTAGATGATTTGTTAGAGCGCGATGATGCTCTGGCGGGCTTGTTACAGGTTATTCATTCTTTGGAAGTAGATAGTGTCGCTATTGACCGCTTAGCGGAGGAGTTGGCCCCACTACGACAAAAACTGCCAGCTGAATTATTGGGTGGCGAGGATGGTTATGATCCCAGTGACAATAAGTATCTTTCAAGTCTAATGGGCGACATTAAGGAACTGTTGACGCGTCGTTTGCTGACAACGGGAGATTCGAAATGAAAATTCAGAAGTTAGAAATCCAGGCCTTTGGTCCTTTTACAGACAAGTTACTTGAATTCAATACTACTCAAGGTGGGGTGCATATCGTTTACGGCGCTAACGAGGCAGGGAAAAGCTCTTCGTTACGTGCACTCAAGGCTTTGCTTTTTGGTATCCCGCCACGTACTACCGACAATTTTCTACACGACAACAAAGCTTTGCGTATCGCTGGTATTTTGCGCGGTCAGAATGGACAAGAACTTGGTTTAGTTCGTCGTAAGGGAAATAAAAATACTTTGCTATCGCCAGAGGGACGGCAGTTAGATGATGCCGAGTTGCTTCCCTTTTTACAGGGAGTTAATGCTGAAGTATTCGAAATGTTGTTTGGCATTGATCACGTAACTTTGGTCGAAGGTGGACAGGATATACTTGAACAAAAAGGAGAGATTGGGCAGGCATTATTCGCTGCTTCTATGGGGAGTTCTAGCTTACACAGGGTGTTGAGTCAGCTTGACGAAGAGGCTGATGAGCTTTTTAAAGCTAGAGGTACGAATCAGTTGATTAATGCCGCATTAAAGGAATATAACGGACTACAACATTCGATCAAGGAGCATTCGTTGTCATCTCGAGAATGGGGTGAGGCTCTTCGTAAACTTGAGCAAACTAATAAAGCTCTCGAAGAAGTCCATGAAAAAATTGTACAGACCAAAGCAGAGCGTACTCGTTTAAGGCGCATTCATCGTGCATTACCTAAACTTTCTTTATTGAGTGAATATTCAGTCCGGCTTGAGGCGCTTGGTACAGTGGTGGCGTTGCCAGAAGATTTTGGCTCTCGACGTCAAGAAGCTATTTTAGCTTTAGAGAAATCTCAGGAAAGGGCCAATAGTTCTTCAGCTAACTTGCTTGGGCTTCAGAAAAAGCTGGCATCTGTTACGGTAAATAGAGAACTATTGAGCCTTTCTGAATCAATTGCGGATTTGCATGCTCGTTTGGGTAGTCACCGTAAGGCATTACAAGACCGTCCACAGTTAGAGGCTCAGTGTGGATTACTATTGAAAGATGCAGAAGTGCTACTTAAATCAGTGCGTCCAGAGCTAACTCTGGATGATGTTGAAAGTCTTCGCCCGGTTATGAATAAAAGTATTCGTATCGCAGAGCTGGGGAATCGGCATCAAGCGCTAACAGAGCGTGTATCTCAAGTTGATAAAGCTTTACGGGATTCTACCAGCCGATTGAAGTTATTGCGTGAAGAACGCGAAAATCTGGTTGAGGCTCGCTCAGTAGCCGCGTTGCGTAGCCAGATAAATATTGTGAGAAAGCCTGGCGATATGGATGAAAGGCTGCGCACTAGCTTAAGTGAATTTGAAACGCTCGAACAGAAATGTTTGGCGAAATTAGCGCAGCTAAGTAACTTGTGGGATGGGAGTTTGGAAGAGGCCCATGGTCTGCCATTGCCAGCCCAGGCAAGTATTGATCGTTTTGAACAAGAATACTCGGATCTATCGACTCGTGCCCAGCGTCTTAAGGATAGGCAGTTGGAATATACTAGTATCGAACAGGACACTCAAAAACAACTGGACGAGATTGAGCGTTCGGGGGCTGTACCCACTGAGGAAAATTTATTAGAGGTTCGGGCAGTACGAGGTCGAATCTGGGGTTTACTACGGCGTCAGTGGTTGGATGGTGAGACTGTTGATGTAGAGATTGATGAGCTTGATAAAGATCAAAAGTTGCACGAGATTTTTGAAGAAAGAGTTGTTGATGCAGATGAGCTTGCAGACCGTTTACGCCGAGAGGCTGAGCGTGTACAAAAGCAGGCAAGCCTCCTTGCGACAATGGTGGATGCGAAAAAAAATATCAAGCAAGTATCTCTCGATCTAAAAGAGTGTAGCAAAGAACAGCAGAGTCTTGATGTCCAATGGAATAGTTTATGGCAGCCTTCTGCGGTTAGTCCTCTCAAGCCCCGAGAAATGCGTTCTTGGTTGGATGACATAAGAAAATTACAAGAACAGCTTGAAACTCTAGGTGCGAATCGTCGAAGAGTAAGTAATTTGGAGGCTACACGTGAAGAGTATATTCAAGCGTTACAGCAAGAACTTAAAAATCTAGGGCGACAGCCTCCTGTTACGGAATCGCTCGAAACGTTACTGGCTGAGTGCGATGTAGTAGCAGCAGAGATAGAAGAGCTTGGCAGAGAGCGGAAAACTTTAGATGAAAATATCAAAGCGGAAGAGGGTAGGAAGTCTACTGCTGAACTTGAAGAGCATGAGGCGGTAGATGCGCTTGAGCAATGGCGAGAGCAGTGGCTTGAAATTGTAGGAAGTCTTGGTTTGGGTGCTACTGCTCTCCCTGCTGAGGTCACCGACATTATAGAAAGTATACGAGAGCTTTTTAACAAGTTGAAAGAAGAAGAAAGTCACCGTAGTCGAATAGAGTCTATCGATACTGATGTGGAAATATTTCGTGATGAGGTTGCTGAGGTTGTGGCCCAAGTAGCGAAGGATCTTGCCTCGTCATCCCCTGAGCTTGCAGTTGAACAGTTAACTACGCGGGTTACCGAAAATGGTCAACAAGAATCAAAACAGCAGCAGCTAGTAGATCAAATAGAAGAGGCTGAGGCCGATATCAAGGATGCAGAGTCTTTACACAAGACAATGACAGATCGCCTTGAATCTCTATGCTTAGAAGCTCAGTGCCTTCAGCGCACAGAGCTGGAGCCTGCCGAACGACGATCGATAGAATATCTGCGGCTTAAATCTGATATAGACGGGATACGGCAAGAGTTGCGTGCTATCGGTGAGGGTATCTCTATTGCTAAATTGGAAGTCGCAGCGAATGAGGTTGACCAAGATGCGCTACCAGGAGAGATAGACACGCTCACGAGCTTGATAGATGAGGATCTGGATCCCCGCAAAACAGAATTGGCAGAGGCTAAAGGAGAGCATGGAAAAGAGTTAGGTTTGATGGATGGTGCAGATGATGCTGCTATTCTGGCGAATGAGGCTCAATCCGTATTGGTGGGGGTTCGTTCTAAGGCCGAACAATACGTTAGGCTTAAATTAGCCGCACGTATATTGCGTGATGAGATTGAAAACTACCGCCAACAACATCAAGGGCCTTTACTGGAGCGTGCCAGTGAACACTTTGCGATTCTCACTCAAGGGTCGTTTAGTGGCTTGCGTGCAGACTTCAATGAAAACGATGAGCCAGTACTTGTCGGGGTGAGGCCTGATAATGAACGGGTCTATGTTGAAGGTATGAGTTCAGGTACTCGGGATCAATTATATTTGGCCTTACGCTTTGCTTCTATTGAGAAATACATGGATAGCGCTGAACCTATGCCGTTCATAGTCGATGATATATTGGTGCATTTTGATGATGAGAGATCAATGGCGACCTTGGGCATATTGGCTGAGCTGGCCAAGAAAACTCAGGTAATTATGTTTACGCATCATCGTCGTTTGGTTGAGCAAGCTCAAAAACTAAAAGTGGAGGGCCGAGTATGTATTCAGGAACTGTAATCGAGTCAGTTAAGTTAAGCTAGGTAACACACATTAAATTATATTTACCCATTCGTTTTATTTTCTTAATCGTTTGAAAGCTTTCCTATACATCTAACATCAAATTTCCATGATCATTACCTCAACAAAGGATAATGATCATGCGAACCCCAGTAATTTCCACCTTAATCCTTGCACTACTGTCAGTGCCCACATACGCCATCACGGATCAAGAGCGTTCTGTTCTCCAGCGCCTGAAAACTGAGCTGGGATCCGTTGCTAATATTATTAGTGAGGCTCAGCAGGCCGCCAATCAGCGCGATCGCAGACAGGTCGATTACCAGCGTCTGAATGACGACCTGGAAAAAATCCAACAAGGTATTCTTGATGCTATCAATGCTGAACGGCGTGAACCTCGGTCATTACCACCCGTAGACGGAGATTACCGGTAATGGCGGTCTCTGCTTCTCAAGAGGCTGCATTCACTGGGGCGACGCTGGGCGTACCCATGGGTAGCTTCAGCTTAACTATTTTACTGATTTTTTATTCGGTGCTTTATATCTGGGTCGCCTGGGTCATTGTCACTCAGTGGAAGGCTTGGTCACACCGGAAAATAAATTTCTATGACTTTCTTACTCGATCAGTTCGCTCGATTTTATTAACCCTCGTTCTTGGCTTCCTTCTGCGATAGCACTGACGAAAAACATACTACGCAAAACTTTTAACGCAAAAAATGAGGAAGACTATGAACCCTACAATGCACGAATCTACTTCTAAGCAGAAGCGATACATCACTTCTTTTTCAATATTCTGGCTATGGCTGGTTTCAATATCCGCCCAGGCACAATTACCTACCCCGGTCGATCCGACGAGCGGCGCACCAAATGGTAACTATTTAGCTTTTATGCAGGGATGGTCCGGTGACGCCATCGACTACATAGCTCTGGTAATTTCAGGGGCGGGTTTCCTCTGGATTGGCTGGATTTTATTATCCAAATTCAACGAAGCACGTAGTTCTAATGATCCTGATTGGGGCTCTGTGGGTTTGACCGCTGTGATTGCTGGCGTGCTGCTGGCTATCGTGTCCTTCTTCCTGAACGAAGCAGTTGGAATAATTTAAGTCATGGATTTAAACCAGGAAATCAATGAGCTGTTGCCCCTGAGGTTGAATGCTGAACCTTCAATTTTCAGGGGTTGCTCGCTTTCGGAGTTGATGCTGCTGGTCACCGTGGGCGGCATTGTTCTAGTGCCAGGCAGTGTGATTGTGTGCGGGCTATTTGGTTATCTGATGATGGGTGTCGGCATCGGTTTGCTGTTGGTGATTGCCTGGGTTGTTATTGGTGCAACAGCCTTGCAAAAGCTCAAGCGGGGCAGGCCGCTCGGTTTTTATCAGTTGCGATTGCGTTTATGGCTCGAAGACCTCCATCTGTTGCGTTCGCCGTTTATACGACAAAGCCAGATTTGGGATCTTGGCCGGAGAGTAAAGCGATGAAAATCTCCCCACCTTTTAGAAACAACCAGGCACGCCAGCGGTTATTGGCTACTTGTGATCATATTCGTACGTTACGAATTGCGGTGGTGTGCCTGATCATTACGGTGGCTGCTCTATGGTGGCGTAATGGCGTCTTACAGGATACGCGGCGACTTTATATTCCGCCCGACATGACTCAGGGTATGGTTACCCATTTTGATGAAGTGCCTGCACCACTGGTTTATACCTTTGCTTATTACATTTTCCAGCAGTTAAACCGCTGGCCAAGTGACGGCGAAAAAGATTACCCCAAACAGATATATGCACTGCAAGGTTTTTTGACGCCAGGATGCAGGTCCGCATTGGAAGCGGATATGAATGCCAAACAGGGATTGGGTGAATTGCGCCAGCGGGTTCGCTCTGTACAGGAAATTCTGGGGCAGTCTTATACCCGTCAACGTGTTGAGATTGAAACGGGTAGTGCCTGGAAAACCTGGCTGGATGTCAATCTCGTGGAGTCGATTGGTGGCCACCCAGTTAAGGATGTCTTGCTGCGTTATCCCCTGCGTATTGTTCGTTTTGACGTTGACAAAGAAATAAATCCCTGGGGTTTGGCATTGGCTTGCAATGAAGCGATGCGTCCAGTGCTTCTACAAAAGGATGAGCTTGGAAAGCCCTTCCAGCGACCAAGAGGTGAATTATGAAAGACTATGCTCATTGGTTGTTTGGTCCATGGCTGTTTAGTGTCGCGTTAGGCATGCTCGCTGCTACGGCAACAGCGGATACACCAGAGCGCGTACTGTGGGACAAACACCCCATCAACGTTCAACTTCAAATTGGCCATGAACGACTTATTCATTTTCCCGATGAGATGCGTTATTGGCTACCCGATAGCATTAAGCACAAAGTCTCGGTACTTGCGGCTAACGGCGTTTTATATATCAAGGCGCTGGAGCATTTTCCGCGAACCCGTATCCGCGTTCAGGGCTTGAGCGATCAGCAGGTTTTCTTGCTGGATGTGATGGCTGGCGAGGCCGCTACCGTGGGTGATGAACTGATAGTGATAACACAGGAAAGCGTTAGGAATCTTAGTAAGGAAAGTACCTCGCTCAAAACCACTGAAGACTGGCGCATTCGGCTGACGCGTTATGCGGCGCAGCAACTGTATGCGCCGGAGCGCTTAGCGGGTGGGGATAGTGCGATTAAACGTATTGCGCTTGAAGTATCGACCTCTGTTCCATTAATTCGCGGTGGGCTGGTTGAAACCATGCCGATAGCATCGTGGCAGGGAAATGGGTTGACAGTGACCGCCGTAAAAATTCGTAATCTGTCGATGCAATCACTGCAGTTGGGGTTTGACCAATCCAGCACGCTACCTCTGTTAAATCTTATCGACCGCCTTAGAGGTGATTGGTTGACGGCGACACTACAGCATAGCCATTTGGGTTTGGCAGGCAGTGAAACCGATACCACGACCTTGTATCTGGTTTCTGATCAATCCTTTCTCGAAAGCTTGAAACTGACGCTCTTTAACTCAAAACAAAGTAGTGGGGAGTAGGACGATGGCTGAAAAGCGTATGAATCCCTTGCTTATAGGTGGCGTTGCAATGGCTATTGGACTCTTGTCATTAGTGATGTGTTCTGAGCAGCGAGAAAGTTTCCAGCCGATTGATCAAATGCCTGGGTACGATCCTGATGCCAGGCCGCAGGATGGTGATACCCAAACCGATACCATCAAAGCATTGCAGGCCTATGCTCGCGAGGCGGTTCAAAAAGCCGATACGCTAAACGCATCGACTAAAGAAAATATGGGTAAGGTGTTTGAAAATCAGCAAAAAGTTTCAAAGCTGGAAGCCGCGAATAAACAAGCACAGGAAACATTGAATGAAACCAAGCTGACTATAAACGCATTGCAACAAAATCTTACCGAGCTTAAACGCGAATTAGCCGATTGGCAAAAAGAGAAAGCGCCCAATGCTGTGGGTCAATTAAATCAGGAAGGGCTTCCCATTGGTTTTGGTTTTGACGGTAAAAACGTCACTCCCGTTAATCCTGATCAGGGCGTCTGGTATAACCCCATCGATTATGGTGAACCTGAAATTAACGATGGCAAGAATGGTCGATTCACCGGTTTGCTGCCTCGCTCGCCTGATACGGCTCAAGTGAATAATAAGGCCCAGGATTCTCAGAAAGAAAAGCAGATTATCGTAGAGCCGATTTATACGTTACCCAAAGATGCTACTTTGACGGATGGGCTGGCGCTGACGGCCTTAATTGGCCGCATTCCCGTGGAAGGGCAGACGCCTGATCCTTATCCGGTAAAAATCTACATTGGTAAAGAAAATCTGTTGGCTAATGGCCATGATATGCCAGAGGTCGAAGGCATGATTTTCAGTGGTCTGGGGTTTGGTGACTGGAATCTTTCTTGTGTTAGCGCTCGCTTAACATCGGCCACTTTTATCTTTGAAGATGGTTCTATCGTCAACCACAGTAGCCAAGGGAAACCTCTGGGTTATATCTCTGACCCAAGTGGTGTGCCCTGCGTCGCGGGACGTTTTGTTACTAATGCACCATCATTTATTTCTCAACGTATCGGCCTGGCTGGATTAGGTGCGGCTGGCTCCGCCTATGCCGAAGCACAACAGCAACGCCAAACATCGTCGCTAACTGGGTCAACCACAAGCACTGTCGTAGGCGATATTAATAAATTGGTAGCCGGTGAAGCGGTGCAGTCAGCCACCGATGAAGTGAGTCGTTGGTTATTGGCTCGACAAAAACAAAGTTTTGATGCGGTAGTGGTTAATCCTGGGGCAGTAATATCTGTCCATTTGGATCGCAGTTTACCGCTGGATAAAAGTTCAATTGCAAGGAGGGTACGTTATGCGAAAGATGATTCTCATAGTAACCGTGATTTGGATTAGCGGCGGCTTGCTGTCGGCTTGTGCAACGTCCAAGGCAAAAGTCTTTGGCACCGATATGCCATCGATGAAGACCATTCACGATAATAAATTTCATAAAACTAACGATATGAAACTGGAAAAACCCGTTCGACTGCTCAGTGATAAAGAAGAAAAGGTGCAGGGCGAGTTTATGTGGCTGCCAAATCCAACCTTGAGTATGTATGTCTTCAAACATCTGACACCAGCAGGTCATCCAGTGCCCGGTTACAGCACATTTTTCCGGCTGTATACACAGAACTATATTGCCGCACCGGGTGAGCAAGGAGGGTGGGAATAGCCATGCGATTTAAACCATCAAAAAAATCATCAGTGGTTACTGATAATGATGTCGATCAGCTCTATCGTCGCCCGGTCACCTTGGGCGATTGGTTGCCTTGGGTGGATTACGACGAGGTCTCCGAAACCTTCACGCTCGAAGATGGATATAGCGCTGCCGCGATGTTTGAAATTACCGGCGTATCTACTGAGGCGCGTTCTGACAGCTTTCTGCAAGAAGTGCAGGCTAATATTCAGACCTGTATAAATCACACCATTCCTGCACATGATAACCCCTTTGTTCTGCAGTGTTTTGTTTCGGATGAAGATTCACTTTCAGTATTGTCTCGGTCCCTTGATGCTTATGTAGAAACACATTGCAGGCAAACAGAAGAACATCGCCTTCTGGCAAAGAATTTTGTAGCCCGTATGCAGCGACATTTTAAACGTATGACACGGAATACAGGGCTGTTTGAAGATACCACAGTTACTGGTGGAAATTGGCGAGGTAAGGTGCGTAGGGTGCGAGTGTTTCTTTATCGTCGGCGTGAGGTTAATGATAATGAGCATATTGACCCCGTTACTGAAATAAATCAGGTTTCTGAACGATTTGTTACACAGATGGTAGCAAGCGGAATCGGTACTCGACGTTGTGACGACGGTGATCTCTACACTTGGTTATTGCGATGGTTTAACCCCACGGCGGACGTGGTTCAAGGTGATCTCGATGCCTTGATCGAGTTACTTCCCTTACCCAAAAAAAAAGATCAGGTATTTAGTCACGACTTATCGGAATTATTATTCCTGACTCAGCCAGAGTCTGATAAGCAACATGGTGTTTGGTGGTTTGATGAGTTGCCACACCGAGCCATTACCGTTGATGCGTTGAGGCGTAAACCCTTACCCGGTCACTTAACCGGCGAACGACAGGTTGGCGATAATTTATATGCGCTATTCGATAAGCTGCCTGAGGGCAGCATTCTTTCTATCTGCCTGACTCTGCAACCACAGGACTTGGTAGAAAACCATGTGGTGCAAGTGCTCAATGCCGCAAAGGGTGAAACCGCCGAAGCGATGGCCGCCGAGCAAGATGCTAAAGAAGCGCTGAAATGGATGTCTCATGGTGATTATTTGCTGCCTACCGTCATCACGCTTTTTACTCGCGGTGATTCACTGGCTGACCTGCAAAAGAAAACCAATGAAGCCAATGCCCTGTTGTTGGCGAATGGCCTGCACCCCATTCGAGAAAAAGATGAGCTGTTACCGCTGGATACCTATATTCGACAACTGCCGATGAACTATGAATCGATACGGGAGAAGATCAACCGTAAGAGCCGCCTCGTGTTTTCCAGTGATTTGGCTAAATTACTACCCTTCTATGGCCGCAGTCGGGGCACAGGGCATCCTGGTATGGTGTTTTTCAATCGTGGTGGCGAGCCGCTGACTTTTGATCCACTCAATAAATTGGATAGAGCAAAAAACGCATTTGGTTTGGTGTTGGGGCCTCCGGGTTCGGGTAAATCCGCTTTGATGGTTTATGTGCTCTTGCAGGTTGTCGCGATTTACGGTGCGCGTATTTACATTATTGAAAAAGGTGGCTCATTTAAGCTGTTTGGTGATTATTGCAAATACTTTGGTTTGAGCGTCAATCAGGTAACCCTTCATCCAAAGGAGGATGTGAGTTTACCGCCTTTTGCGGACGCTTATGAAATGCTGAAGCGAGAAATTGCGCAGCAAGCTTCTTTTGATGAAGAAGCATCATTAGATGCTTCTGATAGCAGTGATGATGACGAAGAACGCGATCTATTGGGTGAGATGGAACTAAAGGCCCGAATAATGATAACCGGTGGTGACAGCAAAGAAGAAGCACTCATGACACGGGCGGATAGGTTAACGATTCGAAAAGCGATCATCATTGCTGCGGAAGACAAGCAGGCGGCTGGAAGCAAGGAAATTGTATTAACTGAGGATGTGGTTAGCGCAATGAATAAATTGGCGCTGGACGAGACCAGCACAGCCAAGCGCCGAGAACGCGCCCAAGACATGGCGGATGCGATGGCTTTGTATTGTTCTGGCACTGCCGGACACTTTTTTAATCGCGTTGGTAAGGCTTGGCCAGAAGCCGATGTCACCATTATGGAAATGGGGCTGTTAGCTAATGAGGGCTACGAAGATCAGCTCGCTTTAGGTTTTATGGGCTTAATGAACCAAATCAATGGCGTCGTGGAAAGAGAGCAATACGATCATCGTCCCACCTTTGTGTTGGGTGACGAAGCACATTTGATTACCACGAATCCGTTACTCTCAATTTTCTTAGTCAAGATTGTAAAAATGTGGCGCAAGCTCGGAGCCTGGTTGTGGTTGGCTACACAAAATCTGGAAGATTTTCCTGACGCTGCAAAAAAGCTGCTCAGCATGTTTGAGTGGTGGATCGCTATGGTTTGCCCGAAAGAAGAGATTGAACAAATCTCCCGCTTCAAAGATCTGACGGACGAACAAAAGTGCATGCTTCGTGCGGCCAGAAAAGAGCCAGGGAATTACACCGAGGGTGTGGTGTTATCAGATAATCTTCAATGCCTTTTCAGAAATGTACCGCCACCCTTAGCGTTGGCGTTGGCCATGACGGAAAAGCATGAAAAACAACAGCGCGCTGAGATTATGAAATCTCAACATTGTTCTGAGTTGGAAGCTGTGTTTGCCATTGCCGACCGGATTGATGGGGCGTCTGATTAACCTGCATACACATGAAGCTAACATAACTAACTTTAGTTTCAGTTGAATAAATATAGACCATTCCTACCGCCCGTATTTTCGAAAACTTTCCCCATACGGTGAAACCTTTTTCGTAGCCGTTTCGGTGCCAAATCTATGATCATAGGTCCCATGGGTTAATCATGAGGGAGGAGTAATGTTGAGCTTGGTCATAAAATTAATTCTATTCATCGGCGGCTGTACTGGAGTTTTCCAGTTTGCCTGGGCAGATACCGCTTCATGGCCTGAATCTATAACTGTCGTTACTTCAAATCAACGGCCATTTTCCAATATAAATGTCATTTTTATAAATACAGGCGACGTACAACCGGATTTACAAATTCTCAACCTGGATGCGGTGGGCAATGTAGAGCAGCGTCTTAGCGATGGGTTGCCAGTTGATCCGCTACAAGCACGAACAATGGTGGATCAACGTATTTCTCAGATTGGCCGCTCACAACTGGATAATGAATTACGTGCGGCGTATTTACCCCTTGGAACGATGATGGCATATGCCCTTGATCGTTATCCTGTCATTATTTTTGATCAACAAGCAGTGATTTATGGCGTAACCGATCTAGCACAGGCAATGAATAAATATCGACAGTGGGTAGAGAATAAACAAGGGGGAGCTGCTAATGAATAGCGTTTTTCAAATATTGGTTCTGCTTGCGGTGTTACAGGGATACAAAATTCATGCATTTGAAGCTGAACCCACAACAATTACTACGGCTGATATTGTCGGTGCAATAACGCTGGACCGTTCTTGCTTGAACTATTGCATTACTGGTGTTTGTGTTTGGCTCAGATGTAGCATTTATGAGTGCTCGATTGAAACCAGTATCCGTGTAGCGCATTACAATCCGGATTTGGTGGTGAGTGTTTATGACGAGCCTGGCGATAATCCGTGGGAAGAAATGGAGTCGTTATTTGGATCGTTAGATTCTGGCATAGCTAGTGGGATTGTTGGCACTTTTCACGGCGCTTTTGTTGGAGGAGGGCATCGTACTGAGGGCGGGAATCCAGCCGCCGACCAAAGCCTACGTTATAAAGAAGTGACCGCGATTGGTCATCCTTTTTCCTCTGTTTCTGATTTCATCGGCGACACCGGCTATTACTGTCCATCCGAAGCCGAGTCATTTAATCCATACCTGTTGTCTTCACTGGATGCATTAACCTGGCGTCTTGGTTTACCCGAAATGTTGTATTTGCAAAACCTATTACCCGGTCGACGTGTAGTGGGTGATGGCATTCAACAACAATGGGGACCGGTTTGGCCGCGTACAGGCTTTATTAATCAGAAAGATGATACTAAAGCGGCGGCGGTTATTGCCCAACGGGCTGGCAATATCGTGACTCAGACTCGCCAGCCTCATATTTATAGCGCCCTTGACGGCAACGGTTATAACCGCACCTGGTTACCGGGTGAATTAATCGAGAATGATCCTAGTACTGGGGTATGGCAGATGTTGGCTCCTAACGTCGATCAGCAATGCTATGCCTTTGGTGAAAACGATGTGTTGAGTACCTCCTGGTCAGAAGGCCGTCATTCAGAAGATAACCGATACGCTTTTACCTTATGGCGTCCCTATGAATGCTGTGAAGCTCAAGGTGCATATTTGTTCACGGTGCCGGTGAGGATTTGTCTATGACTTACAACCAAAATCTTGTGTGTACATATCGCGGGCTGGTGCTTCTGATAGCTGGTTTTATGGTGTGTCACCCACTCACTGCTGCAGAAGCGCCAAGTGACGATAGCTTGTTCTATTACAAGATTGGGGGCGGTCGCGATATTGCCATTCCGCCCAGTCTCAACATCATCACAATTGATCTGTCACTCAATGGACAGGCCTCTGCTCTTAGTTGCAGTGGTTTCGACCCGATGGTGGCTATCGAAAGTTCGTTGGACAACTTGCGAAATGGTGTTGATAACGCGGTTAATGCCATTGAGTTGGCCGCGACTGCCGCGATAGCAAATTTGCCAGGATATATTCTTCAAAAAGCTAACCCTGGTCTGTATGACCTTTTTCAAAATGCCTTGTTGCGTGCCAATGAATCCTTTTCTTTGGCCACCAAAAGTTGTGAGCGTATTCAGTACGAGATTGCTAATAACACCAATCCATTTGATGAGTGGGTGTCGGTCAGTTGGGGTGATTCTTGGAAACGTTCGGTGGGTATCGGAGGTGCCAATATTTACGATGCTGTTGATGATGCTGAAGATGCCCCGAATGCTGGTATCGAATGGGTGGGTGGGTTGAGAGCGGGTGGCGTTAATCAGCCCCCGATCCGTGTGCTGTCAGATGTTGCAACGGCTGGCTTGAACATTCTCTCGCAGCGTCCACCTGAAACCAGTACTGACCTGCCCGGCAGTGCACCGCTTGCTCAGCATTTCACGGGGCCTAATGCCGTGGATGTTTGGGTGACCAATGTGTTGGGAGAGGTCGAAGTTGGCTTGTGTAATGGATGCAATAAAGGCGCTCGTTCAGGCAAGGGGTTGATTCCCTATATTGAACAGACCACTGAGGATGTTGTGCAGTTATTGGTAAACCTTGTAACCGGTGCCACACAACCTACACGAGCCAATCTTGAGGAGGTTGAAGCTCCGGGGATCGCCGTGACATTACAGGTAATTCAAGCCATTCGGAATCAGTCCCCCGACGAAGTTTCTATCGTTATTAATAAGCTTGGACAGGAAATTGCTGAAGCGAGAGTCATGGAAGAGGCAATGATTATTCGTCGTTTGCTGCTTGCGGGGCGTAAAGAGGGCTATGTATCGGCCAACCGGATTGCACAGCGTGAGGTGGTACAGGCTCTGGAAGAATTAGACAGTGAAATTAGCAATGTGATTTTTGAAAAGGATGCCAGAAACAAGTTTGTGACCTCCACTGTGGTGGAATTATTGTTACGAGACAATGCCATTCGGCAGTCGTCGGTGAATACACCGGCATCCGTACCGAATGATCCACGCCCGCTTAAAAATGGCGGTGTGGAGCAATGACAATGGCTTTCTTGAAACGTCAGTTTTTACTTTGGGTATTTACTTTTACGGGTGTAGGTTTGCTGCTTATAGCCGGGTTGTTGCTAAGTTTCTTGATTGGAAATAATCCTCCCCTGGATATTGGGGAGGTGATGTATGGAAGGCAATTTGGTTGGTGGCGCGCTGTTATATACAGCATGTTATTGCTGTTCTGGCCAAGACTCGTTTTACGGGTTATCCGAAATCGTAAACAATCACAGCTGTATCTGCTAAACCGTAGACCGCTAATTATTCTAATCATTCTTTATGAATGTCTGATTGTTCAAAATCCTTTGTCCGTCATATTGGCGTGGGTAGGGTAGCGTTATGGCTGTTGATAGTACGCTCGAAATCTATACAACATTATTTGGCTGGTTGTTTTATAACAGTATTTGGGATGTGCTGGTGGCAACCGGTATTGTGTTTTTACCGTTTCTTGGCATTCTGCTTGATACGATTATTCGCTCCTATGCTGGTGAAGATGCTGAGGAAGCGGGCAATACAACACTGCGAATTGTCGAGGTTGAATTTTTTGTCGCTTTCTTTGTGATTTTGATTGCCGCTGTACCTGCGACTCCGCTGAATGCGGTTGATCTTTCCTTTACTCCTCGCGCGGTAATTGGCACGCCTGCGCAACCAGTGGCGACAGTGAATAATTCACGTACCACCTACGGAGGGGGTATTTCCTTTAACGCGGCACCGGTATCGGTGAACGTCCCGGTATTTTGGTTTGCGGTGATGAGTTTTAGTTCGGGGTTTAATCGCGCGGTGATGGATGCTGTACCGCCCGCACTGGATTTTCGAGGTTATGTCGATGAATTGCGTGATGCCTCGATAGAAGACCCAAAATTGCAGCATGAGATTAACGATTTCTTTCGGGATTGTTTTATTGAAGCTCGCTCAAAATATCTAGCCGAACGTCCAACCAGTGCAGCGATTACCAATCTATTGAATCGTTATGGTGATAGTGATCCGGATTGGATTGGCTCCCATGTTTATCAGGAAACGCCAGGGTACTATGATTCCATCCGTGCTGACACCGTGAGGGAAGGGTATCCCTGGTCGGCGTTAAGAGATGTTGAATGGGATACTACGAATAACCCAATCTACGGAAAACCATTTTGCACCGAGTGGTGGCAAGGCATTCAACAGTCCATTCTCAATGAATTGGGTGATCTTGATTTACTGTCTGCTGCCGCTGAGCCCGGCTGGGACCCTGCACCGCGTCGTGATGCAGTGATTCAGATTGCGTTGATTAACTCACCGCCGCGTTGGACAACACGGGGGTATGACTTCGCCTACGGCAATATGGTGGATTTCAGCGTCGGCGATCCGGGCATTATGGTTTCGGTGCAAAATGCAGCGCAACAAGGCTTGGCCGCTTATGGCCTTGGGAAAACGAGTGTGTCTTTTGCTGCCTACCTGAGGGTGTTTTTGGAGGCTGCTCCGATGGTGCAGTCGCTTATTTTAATGGGGCTGTACTCCTTATTGCCGTTCTTTATTCTTATTAGTCGTTACAAATTCTCGCTATTGATTCTCGGTGCATTAATTTTGTTCACAGTAAAATTTTGGACTGTCTTGTGGTTCTTTGCCTGGTGGGTGGATCAAAATTTAATTCAGGCGTTTTATCCAGATCCCGGCAGTGTCACCACATTATTTAGTACCGATTTAACACTCAAACGAATCATTCTTAATTTTCTGACGGGCGGACTGTATTTAGTCTTTCCGCTATTACTATCGGTTTATCTTGGGCTGGCTGGCATTCGCGCTGCTTCGCAGTTAGACGGTGCTACCCAGGCTATTACTCGTGGTACAGCAGGTGCTGGACGAATCAACCCAAGATTAGGTGGGGGAATCAAAGGGAAAAAAGGTGCTAGGAAATGATCCTTAAACGAACCTGTCTGACGATTACCAACAGTGGCTATTGCTGTCTCAATAGCACCCATCATACCCAGATCAACGCCTCGGCGTGGTATGCAGTGATTTCTACTGAAACACTGAATGATCTGAGTTCACTCACCCAACCGGGGAGCTTGTTGCCCCGTCTGGGTCAGCTGTTCCTTTTATTAAATCAACTCATTGAGCCAGGAGCATTGCTATGAGTAAACCAAATGAAAATATAAACAAAAATTCTGCCAGCGCAGATAACAACCGGTACTTTAACGAGTATGCCAATGGCATCGGCTACCTAAACAGCATTCGTGAATTCGGTGCTGATGGTAAACCTGAACGTTATGCAGCTCAAGTTTCGGTTATCCAGGGGCCAGCGGATAATGTGCATTATGAGTATCACGATCTCATTATTTCGTCTGAAACCGTGCTCGGTGTTGTTCTTGAACATCGGGAGGCCATCGAGGCTGAGGAGGCTAATGTGCTGATTCGCTTCAATATGGCTAACCCTCGTGCCAAGGCGTTTATCTATAAACAAGGTGAGCGGGCTGGTGAGTTGGGGGCTGCGATAGGTGGATTCTTGACGCGGATTTATTCTATGAAAATCAATGGTGAATTGGTCTATGAGGATCAGCGCACTTTTGATGATCAGGAAGAGACGTCTCAAGTCGCAAACGGATAACACGCCACCAGGGCAGTATTGTTTTTTGCATTAGTATGCTGTCCATTTCATCCTTATGGGAACCACCGTTCCCATAAGGGCCTGGTGCGTTCCCTATTCTCATGGGAGCACATCATGAAAACCGTTAAACCTTTGAATGAAATGTATACCACCGAATCGACATTCGAGCAGGAAAACCAGTTGATTGCTGAAGCCAAACACCTGTTATATACACGATTGCAAACTCGCGATCAGGTGTTTACTTCACCACAGGCAACACGGGATTATTTGTGTTTGCAGTTATCAGAGCGACAACAAGAAGTATTTTGTTGTTTGTTTTTAGATAGTCAGCACCGATTGATCGAATATCAGGAGTTGTTTGTAGGTACGATAGACGGCTGCAGTGTTTATCCTCGCGAGGTCGTTAAGGCCGCGCTGAAAGTAAATGCTGCCGCTGTTATTTTTGCCCATAACCACCCATCAGGTGTGGCTGAACCAAGCGTGGCCGATCAGCGTATTACTGAACGGCTTACGAGCGCTTTAGGACTGCTGGATATTCGGGTATTGGATCACTTTGTTATCGGTGATAGCGCAGCCGTTTCATTTGCTGAACGTGGATTGCTTTAGTCGATCAAACTAAACGCCTCTAGAGCTACGGTTCTTTTGGCGTTTTTTTATGGCTTGTTCTCGTAAAGGCCATCCAGGCGTTTCACTGGATCAATATCGCCGGTTCGATAGTTATAGTGGATAGTATTGTCTGTTGAGAAGTCATCGCCGTCGTCGTCATTCCCATCGATTAAATCAACTAAAAACAGCAAGACTTGCCAGCCTGCATTCAGCACACCGGCAATCAAAGCAAAGGCCGCAAGAATAAGTATGTTTAGATATTTCATATCACTGGCTATCCTTTTGCCTGTTTGTTAACGGAGCCATGTTTAGTGTCAGATTTGGTGATTCTTTTAAGGGCAGGATCGAATTTTCATTGTTGAGCGATTCTTATTAAAGCCTTTAAAACTGGCTTAATAAAGCTTTTTTTGCATGTTTTATGATATAATTTTCGAACTGTATAACATCATCGGTGGACTGTCATGCCTCTTCCAAAACATCAAAATTATCATGGTTCGACTCCGATCCAGATTACTCGACGCCAGCCGCCAACTCTGCCCGAAAATGCAACGGAAGAAGAGTTGATTCTTCATAGCCGTCTGGACTCGTTAGACTGGAAAAATCCTGAGAAACTGCGGACTGATCTTTTAGAGCAACGCAGGGTTTGGGATGAGACCTCTCACAGTTGATCGGGTCGGATTATCTCCTTCTCACAAAGTAAGCGCATTAAAACCTTTTGTCTTGCATGCTTGTATACGGCTGTGCCGTGATACAGCAATGCAGGGAAAACCCCTATATCATTAGCGAGTCGCTGCCTGACGTTTGAAAATGCAGGTCAGTTGAGCGTCGCCTTCAGTACAATTAACTAACTCCCACTGCTGTTCACCTAATTGGTTCAACGTTGTCGTGAGTGCTGCGTCATTACCCAGTAGGGGGTATGTTTTAACCAGATACTCCCAGTTTTGCCCGGCGTTTACCGCTGTTGACAAAAACAGTGTGACTATTAAATAAGATATGCGGAAAGAATTCTGAGTTGACATCCATTGTACTCCTTCAGTGATAGATTCCATTTGGAGGAGTGGCCATTATATCGCAGTAGATATAAGAAATAGAGTCCTGATCTCACATTTACACTGGTCAGCTGTCAATATGGTCGCGTAAGGCGCTCCAGATAAGGTGAAGATCCAGGCTGGTTTCATCTGCTATTTTGAGAAAGCGCTCTCTCTCATTTAGTTGGTTATAGTGCTGCCAAAGTTTCCAGACCAAATGTTCGGATTTTTCATCGCACAAAGGTGGCCGACCACTGCCTACACCCCGGATATTGAGAATGTTTCGGCGTCGGGAAAATTCCGAAGCATGCATGCCAAATAAACGTCGCATAAGAATTAGAGGCGCACCTTGTAACAGGTATATATCTTCAAGTTCTCTTTCTTCTCGCTTATTTTCTAATTCTTTGATTTGACGTTCCAGCGCCGATGAGTTGATGTTGATAACGACATAATGCTGTGCGCACTGTACCAAAGATTTCTGCTCGGTGAGATTGAGCTTGGACATGAGGGTAATTAGATTGTCTGGTAGTATATTTTTTTTGAAATGAATCGATTGAAGTGACTCAAGAGATGACATCAATGCCTTGGCCGCAGAGCGGCTCATTTCATCCTCAAAATTTCCCATAGTAATAGCTCCATCGTTCCCTGACAGGCGGACTGTCCATAGTTATCAATTGCGGTTCTATCCTATTGACAACGGAGATAAATAACGTTGAGAAACTTTTCATAACGAAAAGAAATTATTGGTAATTACATGGTCTTAAATCGTTTTTAAGGGCTTATTGATAACTTTTCTAGAATTATGTGAATCCGTTCACATTTGTTATGACCTACAGGGGCTGATATTAAAAATGAAGAACTAGTTTGAATTTTCGTATGAAAGTTTATTGTTACTTCGATAGTTATTCGTTTGCTGTAATAAACGGCTATGGCCACTATTTGAGGCTAGATTACTTTAGCTTGGCTCCTTACGAATGTTCCGTTTAATTCAAATCACTCAAATTATTTTCTGCCTGGTCAGTATGATCCTGACGAGTCTGTTTGCCTTGTCACTTTCTGGCGTAACTATTGATGGCCTGTCAGATCAAGAAGGTTGGGGGAAAACAGTATTTTTAGCGGTGTTGTTTGTTCTCATTGGTTGCTGCATTGATATTAGCAAGTATCTATTTTGGGCTCAGCGTCAACGTAGCCGTTATTACGTAATTCTCAGTCTGATTTTGATGGTTTTTTCATGGTTGGCGAGCTGTGCTTTTCTTGCATCATCGGAGCATAGTTTAATACAGGAATCTCAAATTCGGTCTGATCAATATATGGCTTTGCTACAGAGAATTGATAGCGCCAAGGCGGAGATTTCTTTTCATGAACGTTTGCTCGAAAAAAGATTAAATAGCGCTTATCACAGTCAATGGAAAGAGGGGGAAGTTAATGTAGATAAGATAGCAACGCTTAACTCCACGTTAACTGGTTTGATGGAAGGCACTTCAGATGTAGGGCTGGAAGCAGCAACCAAAATGGTCCCCACCACCCGTTTCTTTACAGAAATAGGCCAAGTGCTGAATGTTGGTGCTCAGGTAATTAGAGCAATAGGTTATGGATTGTTGAGCCTGTTATTGGAAGTGAATACCTTGGGAATGATTAGCTTGGCACGTGCACTGAAACTGGATGTTGATGGTGACTATGTTGTTCCAGATGGGGTGGGAATTGGTGTTCATAGTGGTGATTGTGATGTCGAAGTGAAGCCAAAGACTATTCAACTGACAAACGATATTCTACAAGGACGTATTCCGCCAGTGCTGAGAAAGATCAAAGCCGCACATTATGACTTGAATTTGGATGTTATTCGCCAAGTATTGAAAAGCCTTTTTGATGTTGGAATTTTGGAGCAAGATAAACGTAATAGCTATAAGATAAATGAGAATTTTAAAATAGATTAAGCCGGTTTATGCGCCGGCAGCGCCAGCGAAATTAAAGCGGCCAAAGCGACGAAGGTTGCCGAAATCCATAAACAAGCAATAAGGCCATAATCTTGGAATATCCAGCCGGACAATATTGTTCCGATTAGTCTACCCATGGCGTTAGCCATATAATAAAAGCCCACATCCAGCGACACGCCATCTTCACCCGCATAGCTCACAATCAGGTAGCTGTGCAGTGACGAGTTCACGGCAAATAAGGCCCCGAATACAAGAAGGCCGCTCAACAGGCTGACTTCAGGTTGTAGGTTAAACATTAGCGCCAGAGCGATGAATACGGGCGTAATAGAAAGAATGCTGGCCCAGATAAAGGCACTTTTTCCATCAGGTACCTTCCCTTGAGCTTTCCCTGTCAGCCGAGGGGCGATGGTTTGTACTATGCCATAGCCAATGACCCATATTGCCAAAAAACTACCGACGGACCAATGATCCCAGCCGAAGGTCACTGATAGGTAGACGGGCAGAGCAACGACAAACCAAACATCCCTTGCCCCAAACAAAAATAACCGAGCGGCAGAGAGGTAGTTAATCGCTTTACTCTTGGAGAAAATATCAGTGAATTTCGGTTTTGTTTTTGCCTTGCCCAAGTCTTTCTTTAAGCTAACCAGGCTTATTAACCAGACCACGGTTAATGCGATAGCCATGGCTATAACTGCGCCATGAAACCCCACTACCGTCAGCAGAGCACCACCTAGAAAAAAGCCAGCACCCTTCAATGCGTTCTTGGAGCCCGTCAGAATAGCAACCCATTGGTAGAGTGTGCTCTGTGCATCGCCGGGAACTAACAGCTTTATTGAGCTTTTAGCGCTCATTTTATTCAGATCCTTCGCAATACCGGAAATGGCTTGCGCACCCATAACCCAGGACACTGTTAGCAGCGTACTGGGAACCAATAGCATACCTAGGGCGATGACTTGAAGGCCCAACCCAATGTTCATGGTTCGATTGAGCCCTATGCGAGCCCCCAGCCAGCCGCCTATCAGATTGGTGATCACACCAAAAATCTCATAAAACAGAAATAGCAGAGCAATCTGCAGCGGGCTGTAACCCAATGCATGGAAGTGCAATACAACCAACATACGCAGAGCGCCATCCGTTAGGGTGAACGCCCAATAGTTGCCAGTAACTAACAGGTATTGCCTGACTTGCGGTGATAATTCTGAGATACGGTTCATCGGTTTTTCACTACGATTGATCGGTCTGTCCAACCATGCGCATGAGTTCTGCCGTGCGATTGGCGTAACCCCATTCGTTGTCATACCAGGCATAGAGTTTCACCTGGCTGCCATTGATTACCATGGTGGATAAGGCGTCAATAATGCTGGAGCGTGGGTCAGTCTTATAATCGATGGACACCAGAGGACGTTCCTCAAAACCAAGAATATCTTTAAGTTTGTTCGCGGCTGCCTCTTTGAGTAGCTGGTTAACTTCCTCAACGGTAGTGGCGCGCTTGACTTCAAACACGCAATCGGTCAGTGAGGCGTTAGCTAAGGGTACGCGAACAGCATGACCGTTTAGCTTGCCTTTTAATTCAGGGAAAATATGGGTAATGGCGGTCGCCGAACCCGTGGTTGTAGGGATCAGGCTCATGCCGCAGGCGCGTGCGCGACGTAGGTCTTTATGAGGAGCGTCAAGAATGGTCTGAGTATTAGTAATGTCGTGGATGGTGGTCATGCTGCCGTGTACTATACCCAGTTTCTCGTGAATAACTTTGACTACGGGAGCGAGGCAGTTCGTGGTGCAGGAGGCCGCTGTTACAATGGGGTGGGTGGATGGGTCGTACAGGTGTTGGTTTACACCCATGACAACATTCAAAACGCCTTCTTCCTTGACGGGCGCAGTGACCACCACGCGCTTAACACCTTGATCCAGATAGGCCTGTAGTACGGCTTTGGTTTTCATTTTTCCGGATGCTTCAATAACGATGTCGCAGTCAGACCAGTCCGTTTCGGTAATGACTTTGTTTTGTGTGCAGGTGATAGTGTGCTTACCGATAACCATATTATTGCCACTATGGCCTGCTTCATGGTGCCACCGCCCATGCACTGAGTCGAAGGTGAGAAGATGTGCGAGGGTTGCCGCATCCCCGGCGGGATCATTGATGCGGATGAACTCGAACCCTTCCCAATCGTAAGCTGCTCGTAATGTCAAACGACCCATGCGACCGAAGCCATTAATCCCTACTTTAATTGTCATAGCGTTACCTATCTTATTGTTCAAATAAATGTTGTGTTCGGTTTGCGAAATAAACGAGTGATAGCATCACTGGCACCTCAACCAGTACGCCGACCACGGTAGCGAGTGCGGCACCGGAATGCAGGCCAAATAATGAAATAGCAACAGCGACAGCTAATTCAAAAAAGTTGGACGTGCCAATCAGGGAGGCAGGTGCGGCAATGTTGTAACTGAGTTTCAATTTGTAGGCAGCTAGATAAGTAATCGCGAAAATGCCGTAGGATTGGAGTATTAATGGAACGGCGATTAAACCGATAGTTTGTGGTTGTTCAATAATGACTTCGGCTTGAAATCCGAATAGCAATACAACCGTAGAGAGTAATCCCAATACAGACCAAGGTTTTATTCGATGAAGGAAATTAAGTAAGCGTTTTCCATCGTCATTCGATTCTAATTGATGGCGGGTAAGCGCACCGGCTAGTAACGGCAATACGACGTAAAGGACAACTGAAAGCAAAAGGGTTTCCCAAGGCACCTCAATATCGTTGACCCCTAGTAAAAATGCTGTGATAGGTGCGAAGGCAAAAACCATAATAATGTCGTTGATGGAAACCTGAACCAATGTGTAGTTAGGGTCGCCCTTAGTCAACTGACTCCAGACAAAAACCATAGCGGTACAGGGCGCGACACCTAACAAAATCATACCGGCGATATATTCATTGGCTGATTGCGGGTCAACCCAGTCAACAAACAGTAGTTTGAAGAATAGCCAACCCAACCCTGCCATAGTGAAAGGTTTGATGAGCCAGTTGACTACCAATGTAAGCACCAACCCTTTGGGTTTTTTACCAACATCTTTAATGGCCGAAAAATCAATTTGCACCATCATGGGGTAGATCATTACCCAGATAAAAACGGCGACTACAAGGTTGACGTGAGCGACCTCTAACGATGCCACCAGTGCAAAGAGTTCGGGCAGCCAGTTACCTAGTGTCACCCCAACGGCTATGCATAGTGCAACCCAGAGAGAAAGATAGCGTTCGAAAATACCCATTAGTCTTATTCCGCAAGTGAATTGAGCAAGGTTTCCAGCTCAGTTTTTTTCATTGTTTCAATTGGGTGTTGAAGCAGCTTTTCGAGCTTGTTTTTTAACAGGTTCATCGTTGAATAAAATGCTGTTTGAATGGTGTCGTCATCATCTTGTTGTCGAGAAGGATCTGTTAAACCCCAGTGGGCTTTAACGGCACTCCCAAGCCAGATAGGGCAGCTATCTCCAGCTGCCTGATTACAAACGGTAATAACGATGTCTGGTTGAAAATAATTCAATTCATCCTGACTTTTGCTATGCAGCGATTCGGTGTCATAACCAACCTCACGTAAGTATTTTAATGTCAGCGGATGCACTTTGCCTGCCGGATGACTGCCAGCACTGGCTACTTGCCAGCGGTTATTACCTAGCTTTTGAGCGATGGCTTCGGCAAGAATGCTGCGACAGGCATTGTGTGTACATAAAAATAAAATCTTAATTATGTTGTCTCCGGTATTGTTCATGCAGCCGTTTAAAATGAAGAAAATTTATGGACAACAAGACTTCGATCTTTCAGGCCTCTCGCCCATTTGATTAAGTTGCTTCAGGTTTTGTTTCAAGAAAACCGAGTTGGCCTCAAGTGTTTCTATTAGCACTTTCTTTGCCCAGTCGGGTAATGCAGGATTGATACGATAAAACACCCACTGACCTTGTCGGCGGTCTATTAAAATGTCGCATTTCCTCAGTTGAGCCAAGTGGCGAGATACTTTGGGTTGAACCTCTTGCAGGGCTTCAGTGAGTTCACAAACACACAGTTCTTGTTCATGTTCAATTAACAACATACAGCGCAAACGGGTATCATCGGCTAAACATTTGTAAAATTGAAGTGGGCTCATGACGCTGTAGTGCCTTTCTTGGTTTGAACAAGGACAAACATTTTAATACGCTCGTTGAGCTCTTTCAGGGTTGTATCAAAAGGCTTCAATCCACCGCGTGTTTTGGGGTCAGAAAAATCCCAGGCAATGGATTCTGCAGCGTTAAGAAATTTTTCGCATTCTTGCTTGGCTTTGTTGCAAAGTGTGATGACAAAATCAAATTTGTCCCCGATAAATTCGGATACCGGTTTGGAGCGTAAATTTTTTACGTCAATATTAAATCGTTCCAGCGCTTCTACTGCTCTTGCGTCTACGCCTTCAGGATGTGTTCCGGCACTGAATACATCAAAATGACCATCAGCTTGGTGCTGTAGCAGAGCTTCGGCCATCTGAGAGCGGGCTGAATTGCCGGTACAAAGAAAAAGAACACGTCGTTTCATAGCTAAACACCCGTTTGTTTAGATACTGGTTGGCTGCCATTATATGTATATTTTCATATATATCAATATTCATATATATGAAAAATCGCATATTTATTGGTGGCTGTTTGATGTGGGTCAATTTGTTGCAGCAGTTCGTGGGTTAGTCTCCTGCTTATTTGGGTATAAGACACGCTTGGTGGCTGGATCGCAAATAAGGTCATTGGCAGTATGGGTTGCGAAAGGGTGTGTCGCTCGATGCTGCTGTTCTCCTTACAGAAGGGTTATAGTTTATGCTCGAATATTCAATTCAAGCCCGTCGAATCGACGATCATGGTAGCCTCGCTAAGGCAAAGAAGGCTGAGCTTACGCTCGACACGGACGTAAAAGGTCGCGAGGATGCCTTTAATCCAGCCGAGCTGTTTCTTGCTGCTGTTGCGGCCTGCATGATTAAGGGTATTGAGCGGGTGACGCCGATTTTGAAGTTCGATCTGCAGGGCGTCGAGATTAAGCTACACGGGGTCCGCCAAGACGCGCCGCCGAAAATGGTTTCCATCGACTATGAGATCATCGTCGATACGAATGAAGATGATCGGCGGCTCGATCTGCTGCATACCAACGTGCGGAAGTTCGGCACCATCTCGAATACGGTTGCCGAGGCGACGAGGCTCGAAGGCACGATCCGGAGGCGCAAATGAACCGCCCCATGCGGAGCGGCATTTCGTCTTACGCATCAGCTGGCTGCGGGCGGTGCTGGCCAATGCTATCGCCATTACTAACTAATTAGACTGGGTGGGTTGTCATGTGCGAGTTATTTGCAATGTCGAGCAGGGTGGAGACAACGATTTCATTCTCGCTGCATGAGTTTAGCCAACATGGAGGGAAAACCGGTATCCACAGTGATGGGTGGGGGTTAGCAACCTATCAGGGTAAAAAAGCTAATGTTTATCGTGAGGCCGAGCCTGCTGCATTCAGTCAGAAATTGTCGTTTATTCAAGCACACCCCTACAAAATACGATGTGCTATTTCTCATATCCGGCGGGCGACAGTGGGCGAAAAGGCGCTGCGCAATACTCAGCCCTTTATCAGACACATCAATGGGTGCAGTCATGTGTTTGCCCATAATGGAGAATTAGCGGGAATAGAAAGCAAAGCAATATTAAATGATTGTCTATTAGAAGGAGAGACAGATTCTGAGCGGGCTTTCTGTTATCTGATCTCCTCAGTGAAACCTTTGTGGGATATAGGGGTGCCTTCATTGGAGGGGAGGGTGAGGGTTATTACTAACACCTTTCGTGAGCTGGCTGGTTTAGGCGTTGCCAATTTTCTTTACAGTGATGGTGATTATCTTTATGCCTTTGCGAATAAGCGTAAGCAGAAAAGTGGTCGTATAGAGTCTCCTGGTATGTATTTTCTCCGTTGCGAGTGTCGCTGTGACAATGATTCGTTAAGGTGTTCTGGTGTGGATGTGTCGTGTGAACCGCAACAGTTGTTTTTATTTGCCAGTGTGCCACTGACCGAAGAGCTGTGGCGGCCGCTACCCGCGTGTCAATTGCTTGTTGTTGAGAATGGTGATCTTAAGAGCCCCAATTTATGAGTCACCATCATCATTCAACCAGCCAGCAGCGAATCGGTTGGGCTTTTGGGTTAAATGTTGGCTTTACGCTTATTGAGTTTGTGGGCGGTTGGTTGACGAATAGTACTGCCATTATGGCTGATGCTATTCACGATTTGGGTGACAGTCTTTCCATCGGTATAGCCTGGATCCTCGGAAGGATTAGCGATAAGCCAGAGACTAGCATTTTTACTTATGGCTATCGTCGATTTTCAATGCTTGGTGCATTACTCAATGGTTTCATTCTAATTGTTGGCTCGATATGGATACTTGTTGAAGCGATATCACGGCTGAATAATCCACAAATGCCAGTGGTTGAAGGGATGCTTGGGCTTGCGGTGTTGGGAATAGCCGTGAATGGTTTTGCTGCTTTTAAGCTTAGTGGCGGAAAAACACTGAATGAAAAAGTACTTAACTGGCATTTGCTGGAAGATGTTTTAGGCTGGGTTGCCATTTTGTTGGTTTCCATTGTTTTAATGTTTGTCGACTGGCCTATTTTAGACCCATTGTTATCTATTCTTTTTACGCTGTTTGTTTCGTTTAATGTGGTGAAAAACCTGAAGGAATCCGTGAGTTTGTTTTTGCAGGGAACACCGGATGAAACACTGCTAAATACCGTCCGCCAGCAACTCAGTGCGTTGCCTGGAGTGTGCAGTATCCATCACCTCCATTTATGGTCGCTCGATGGCGAGCATCATGTTCTAACAGCTCATTTAGTAGTGGCTGATGGGGTGACGATTGCAGATCAGGTAAAGCTCAAGCAGTCAGTCGCTTTAGTATTGGAAGAGTACCCGCTCGCCCATACGACGATAGAACTTGAACTTGTGGGAGAGAATTGTCGCGATGACTTTCCGAGCGCGACACAAAATCTGTAAACCACCTATTTTCGCTACGAGGAATTTTTGATGACAAAGCTATTAACACTCTACAAAGAAAATCCTCGGCAGGGGCACTTATTGCTTCTTTTATTAGTCGGTTTTCTGGTTATTTATTTTCTACCCGTCGACTCCGAACGATTCAGCAATGCATGGTTGGAAAGTATTCGACTGACTAACTGGTATGCCAGAGAACACGTTATTTTATGTTTGTTACCCGCTTTTGCTATTGCGGGCGCAATGGCTGTTTATATCACTCAGGGGTCAGTGATGCGTTATCTTGGGCCTAAGGCATCCAAGCCTATCGCTTTGAGTGTAGCGTCAGTGTCGGGTACTTTGCTGGCTGTTTGTTCTTGTACGGTACTGCCACTCTTTGGCGGCATCTATAAACGCGGCGCTGGCTTGGGCGCGGCTATTGCTTTTTTGTATTCGGGCCCGGCTATTAATATTATGGCGGTGGTTGTGACGGCCAAGGTACTGGGTGCTGAGTTGGGTTTTGCCCGCGCCGTTGGTGCGATTTTATTTGCTCTGGTCATTGGTGCCATCATGCATCTGATCTACCGAAAGGAAGAGGCTGGACGCTCTGCAGGATCTGATCGAGGTTTTTCGGCTGACGAGCAAGAGAAGCCGCTCAGTATTACGGTGACCTTTTTTAGTTTGATGATTGGTATTTTGGTATTTGCCAACTGGGCTGCTGCTGATAGTTCCGCGTGGATGGCGATTTATCAGTGGAAGTGGCAGATTACGTCGCTATTAGCGATAGCGCTTGGGGTGTTACTCGTGCTCCGCTGGCAGTGGTCCGTGTTTCATATGCTTATTTTAGCTGTCGTTGTAGGGCTATCTGCATTGCTGGTCCCCGGCGTGCCCCAATTACCGTTTGCCATTGGTGTGCTGGGTATTATGTTACTAGCAACATTAAATACGCAGGATCAGGAGTGGGCCGCGCAAACCTGGGATTTTACCAAGCAAATTATGCCGCTATTGCTGGGAGGCGTTTTTATCGCAGGTTTGTTATTAGGGCGCCCTGGCTACCATGGATTGATTCCCGATGAATGGGTCAATATAGCCGTGGGCGGCAACTCATTGCAGTCCACATTGCTGGCTTCGTTATTGGGTGCTTTTATGTATTTTTCCACATTGACGGAAGTACCTATTGTGCAGGGGCTTATTGGAGCGGGGATGGGAAAAGGCCCAGCGTTGGCGTTATTATTGGCAGGCCCCGCCTTGTCGCTTCCCAATATGCTGGTAATCCGCACAATTATTGGAACGCAAAAAACACTGGTTTACTGTGCGCTTGTTGTTGTTATGGCTACGGCAACTGGTTTTATCTACGGTAGTTTTTATTAAATCTCTAATGAAAAAGGGGCGTGTTATGAAGCTTGTTATTTATGGAAGTGGTTGTAGTAAATGCCAACAATTGACGGCTAATGCAGAGCTAGCGGCTAAAGCGTTGGATCTCGACTATGAGGTGGAAAAAATTACGGATACGAACCTTATTATCGATGCGGGTATCATGCGAACACCGGCGCTTGCTATTGATGGCGATATTATTATTGAGGGGAAAGTGGCCGGTGTAGACGATATTAAAAAGTTGCTCGCTTAGATATCAACGGGTCGTTTCGAACAGCAGTTTGGGTCTTGCTGAATAGGTGGACAGGGCACGGTGCCGTAAGAACAATAGACACAGCAGCAGTCACCTGACTTCGGTTTTAACACTGATTTGCAGGCTGGGCATTCATAAAACCATTGGCAGGCGTCGGTGGGCATGATTTCGACTTGTTTATGGCCACAGTGGGGGCAGGTGATTTCTGAGTTCAGCTGAATTTCTATATTCATTGGTTGTCGGCCTGTTTGACCGTAGACGGATAACCGGCCTCTGTGGTGGCGTTGATTAAGGTCTCAGGGTTTATTTGGTCATCATCAAAACCTACAATAGCTTGCTTGTCTTCATAGCTTACATCTGCACGGGTTAGCCCTTTCACTTTAGTCAGTGTTTTTTTGGCGGTAATGGGGCAAATAGCACAATTCATTGTAGGTAAATCGAGAGTTACGATCTCGGGTTCTGCCCATACGCAGATACTTGAAGCCATTGATAGTGATTTTCGGCCTTTAGGTAGAGGGTTATATGTTTGTGATATTACATTATAGATATTTGAGTTGCTTCCATTTACATCCCCCGTTCCATCCCTGAATCTTATCGCTCAAAATGATTTTGTTGGACCTGGAGAAAAAGGATTGCACTGCGGAACTAAAATCGCCGCGTTCTCACGAACGGGGGATTTTGAATCCCCTTGTCTGCCAATTTTATCATGCTGGAACTGCTTGAGTTTAACTCTTCCAGGCTCGGTAGTTAATTATTACTTTAGAAACTTTAATTATGTATCGATGCGCTAGTTAGGTCAGGCTCGGGCATAGGTGGAGGGGGAGATGTATTTGCAGTGTCGTGAAATTCCATGAAAGGCCGTGCCTTAACATTGAGGTGTGTAATAAAAAATGTAGTATTTTGCAATTTACCCACTTAACCTTTTGAATATTATAGGGTTAACACCTATGCATCATGGGGGTGTGTTGTTTGTTTTTTTCTTTCAAAGTCATGCCGTTGTGTTTCTTAATGCATTGTTTTTAAAGTGAATATTGTTCTTTTGGTCATCAATTGAGGTTTTTTATTGTCTCACAAA
>Ga0316208_1000855_pt1 | contig 32761 bp, 31 predicted proteins | sample 3monopyrite_MG_FD_204944 | JGI IMG/M metagenome (GOLD analysis project Ga0316208, IMG submission 204944) | Microbial mat bacterial communities from mineral coupon in-situ incubated in ocean water Damariscotta River, Maine, United States -... | ecosystem: Environmental > Aquatic > Marine >...
TCCATAAGCGGGCCGTCACCAACAACTAATAATTTGAACTTATTCTGGCTTTCAAAATAGTTAAAAACATAATCCAGATTTTTCCAGTCCACCAAGCGAGATACTAAGACAAAAGTTAGTTTGTCATTTACTGTTCCACCCAGAGGATATGGTATGTGATTCGAGCTTTCAAAAAAGCTATAATAATCATTGTTTATAGGACAGTTCAATACTACTGAATCCACTCCAACGGCTTTCTTATATGCTTCCCTACAAACTTCTGATATTACATATATCTTCTTATATCCCTTTATACAACGAGCTTCAAAAGACCTGAATAGTACCAACAGAGGATACACAAAATACAATATTAGTGATGATTTAAAAAATTCCCGTGGGAAAAATATCCCCCTGGCAGGATAGTTAGAATATAAAACAACCTTTTGTTTTGAGTGAGAGTTCACATGTTTAGAAGCAGATGAGGAATAAACGAATATAGATTCATCGGAGTAAAGTGAGACTCTACTCATTAAAAAACAAATCACAGGGTATAACATAAACCATACATGTCGGTTGCGGACTAAAATACCCCATGAAGGTGATATTATATTATTTACACCTAGTATTTTTTTCCAATCATGCTTGTTACTGATTGTTGATGTGAAAACAAATTCAGGCTTAACAGATTCACATATTTGAGCTAATACAATTTCCGCCCCACCAATATCTTGCAATTTATCGGTTACTACTATCTTACCTTTTGCATACAACTTCATAATTAATAAATCACTTTCAGTTAAATATTTCTGCTAAATCATTACAGTAATTATCACTATCGAAATCTGAAATGACTTTATTGCAGTTTTCGGATAACACTTCAATATTTTCAATGCATTCCTGAATAGCATCATTTAATGCTTTTGCTGTAAATGACTTTGCAACCACCCCGACATTATATTTTTTTACTATTTTTGCAGGATAACCAATATCAAAACACACAACCGGATTAAAATTAAATAATGCTTCAAAACATACCAAAGAAAAAGTTTCTTCAACGATTGATGGGAAAACTAGTATATCAATATCCATATAGAATTTTTGTTTTTCGTTTATATTTATGTAGCCGAGATAATTCGTATTTTTATCGACCAAATGCTCTAATGGCCCTGAACCTGCAACAAAGGAATTTAAAGTATTAGCTTTTTGAGATTCAACAAACTTATCAAATCCTTTTTGTATCGATAGGTTACCAATAAAACCAAGAGCGAACTCACGCAAATCAGTTTGTTTATATTTTTTTTTCAATCCTGAGATATCAATTGGATTGGGAATTACTATTGTTTTTTTGTTATATTTATCAGAAATTTCACCAGGAATTATTACTCTATTCGCAAATATTTTAAGCCAATCAAACATCAACCCAAGCCGTGAATGCTGATGAAATATTATAATTGATCTACGTGAAAACATTTTAATTACAATTGACAAAATAAGTGCTTTTTTTGTTGCTGGATAAAGATAAACCTTCCCATGTGAATTTACAGCTCTTAAAATATCGGCAGTAATTGATGGTAACTTAAAGAAGAAATGAGGTGTATTTTGTAGACAGTAATGTTTTGATATGATTTTTTTCTCAGCGACTTTTGTTTTAAATTCTTGGCCGCAACCAACATCGTATAAAAGAACATCACAACTAGACATTGATTGAAAACAACTAATTGCTTCCAAAGTTATTCGCTGCCCTCCTCCTAAATCATATCTTGATGTATCTTCGAGAATAATTACTTGAGTCATGAAATTAATTTTTTTTAAACACTACATTAATGATACGTTTAGGAGAAATCACAACGCCATTAAAAATAAGTTTAAACGCAGAGAAAACATAAAATCTTATAGTCAATCTTCCTGATAAAGACATATAATAATGTTTGGATCTAAGATCCTTGAGTAATTCAATAAAAGAGCTCTCATTAGGATCATATGGTGCGGTAAAACAACATGCTTCTTTATTAACATAAAATACTACTGATTTTGTTTTATATAGAAATGAGGCAATAAGATCTTCATTGTAAGCCTTACCCATAAAAGGGAAATAATCATCATATATCAGGTTAGTTTTCTTATGGAGAACACAACACCCAGCCAACCAATCAACTTCCTGAAGAGATTTAGAGTCTGATATAAATGCAGGTCCAAAACAGGTGCCAACCTTAGTAACAGTTCCTGGCTTGTATAAATCCAGTCCGTTTGCTAAAAAATTCTTGAAAGTATTAAATGGAGATTTAACTCCTTCGTTCTCATATATAGACTTCTTTGTTTTCTCATTTAATATAGCAGGTGCCACAGCACAACCAGAATTGCAATTCATTGCTGTTTCTAGAAGCATTTCTAAGCAATTTTTAGAAAGATGAGTATCGTCATCCAACTGCAAAACAAACTCAGAATCCGCATTTTTAAGACCTTTTGCACGCTGTGCTACTTGAGATCTTTTAGAGCAATATATCAAGCTACTGTTTTCAGGTATTTCAAACTCCAATTCAGTATCATTTGGTATGCAAATTAAAATCTCATCAGGAACTATAGTTCCTGAATTAAGAATATTTATCGTTTTTAATAAATTAAGTTTTCCGAGTGAAGGGATAACAACAGAAACTGCATTCATTTACACATTATCCTCTTACTTATTTTCATATAACCTTCGATACTTATTAAAAGCTTCAATAATTTTATATTTACCAAGCTTAAACCATATATAAAATTCATCTTTATCAATTTCATACAGGCTCATTCGACGAAGCAAGAAATTAGCTGGTTCTCGATTCACTCCACCTGAAGCTGTGAATATTTTTTTCGCTCCTAGTTTTTTTAAAAGTGTTATATCTCTATCAGTATAACAAGTTACTGGCTGTCCGTTCGTAAATGCAAAAAAATTTATACTGTTATTAAATTGAGATAATGCGATTTCGTTTTTACTGTACTGCTCTTTTAACTCATCAGAACTTAAAGCTACAGCATTCCAATGGTCAAAAAGGTGATTACCAAACACAACCAAATCATTATTATCCCATTTATTAATAACACTTAAGTCTGCAAATTCACCTTGATATGCCAGAATCTTTTCATTATCTATCGCACCATAGGTGCTTTCAAACAAACCTAAATGAGATGGTGTAAGAGTCAAATGAAATGGTCTAGATATATCTTTTTCTTTGGAAAACTGAGAAAAATCAGCCACATACTTATCAAGGTAACAAGCAGTGGCCGATAGAAGAGGCTTTTTTTCAAGAATGGCTCGCATATTCAAAAATAATATGGATGGTATACTCATTTTTTCTAATATTGCCAAACCATTTTCAAAGCTGCCTAAGAACCCATCATCAAAACTTATAATAGCGGTATTGCCAACTATATTTGTATCGCTGAGTAAATCAGATGGATGTATTATTTGAAAATTCGATTCTATCCATTTAATTTCTTGTGTGAAGGCATCTAAGGAAATAGAAAGCCCATGTTGTTTTGCGAACTCACTTGGATTATCAGAAACCTCATGAAAAACAAATATAGTTAGGCCATCGATAAATTTACAACGAATAGATAATGGCAAGGACTTAAAAAATACACCAAGCATCTTTTTTATAACTTTTTTCATATTAAACATAAAGCTCATAATTGCATTTATATACGTAATTTCAACATGTTGTTTATTAGTTAATTGAAAACTTATTAACCAGTTAAACAAACGTTCTAAAAACGTTATTTAAGAAGCTGTGAATAAGATATTTTCATTTTAAATCAGGGGAAAAACGGCCTATCACCATCTAAAGGTGACGTGTAAATGTCAGTAATTTGACTATGCAATGGTTGGGTTCGTATAAAAAAACTGTCCGTATTTTTCGACTTATAAAAACCAGACTTAATTAATTCAACATTCATCATATCGCTAAACGAATAAAAAGTAATAAAGGCTATATCTTTTCGCCATTCTTTTGAAATCTTCTGAACTTCAATAATAACAGATTGTAAAATAACACGGGTTATATATAGCATTGAGAAATCAAGAAGCTCTAAACGTGCAACCCCATTGCTAACAATACACTTAAATGAGACGAGGCCAATTAATTTTGAATTTTCTCTAACCTCAAGCAGTAATCGTGACGAAGATTGCGCATTCGAAAAATACAACCAATTAATATTTTTAAAATTTCTTGGAAAAACATATTTATATTTCTCTATAAAATCAGAATTAAATAATTCAATATCTTTTGGTACACAGTCACATTGCTGAATATTTATATTTGTTTTTTTTAGCCTATGGAAAGCTCTATAATTAATTGCTAAAAACTTAAAAAAAACATTCCCCAGATTGTAGGTGATTTTTTTAAGGATATTATTTTTATGGTATGACGAAATAAATTTAAAACTGCTTTTTAGGTTTAACGGTATTACATATTTGAATTTTATCCATGCGGGGGTTATTTCATCATATCCAAATAACTGTGTTATAATTTTTTTTATTTTTGGTTCCGTCGTAGTGCTAAATATCACGCCGCCCTGATTAATTAACTCGCTATATAAATTAAGACTCTGCCCTCTAGCATCATTAGAAACTACCCAAGTAGTTGCACAAAACGCTTCTTCGATCCTACCCTTCCTTAAATATACAATAGGTATACTTCCGATAAAACCTTCTAACTCATTATTAGCGTTAATAATAACCCAGCCTCGAGAATGCTTGCTTTTATCAAACCAAGGATTTGAGTTCCAAAACAAATCAAATTTATTTATCCATTCTTGTTTATTATAATCACCATGTTGATGTTTGACTAAAAAATCAGCAACCTCTGGGAGTTGTTGTTGTTTTAACCTTACAATCTCAAACCTATGATTATTGTTTTTAATATTCATATACGTTTTACTTTAGATAAAAAAGTCACATTGTTTAAAATGCATATTCTTTAATAATCTAATTTTAAATATCGTTTACTGACAACTGCTTGTATCATTTATTATTAAGTTTTCAATAGCAGATTCATCAATCGGTGAAAACACACTTCTAGCCAGTTCACGCTGCTGATTTGCTATTTCGTTAAGCTCATCATGTGATAGAGAGGAAAGCCTTTTTAACTCCTTCATGAAATCTTTTGCGTTATGACAATATTTGACATCTTTGTCAAAAGACTTACCTATAAAGTGCTTAGTTTTAATTATGTCACTAAGATTAAGCCTTATAACTAATTTTCCTCGCAGTGAAGACTCCAGCCCTGCTGAAGTTGATTCAAAAACGACAATATCAGATTTATCAATTTGTGTAGCAAGGTCACCATTTACACAGGTATAAGCTATTCCTGCTGCTTGCATACGTTCTTCTGCAGCATCTTGCTCTTTAAACCAAGAGTGGTATGAACGTCGAATGTATAGTTCATATTCATCAAGAATACTTGGAGAGCTGCATATGATTTCTGAAAATATTCGCATTTCAAACCCAAGGCCTACTATAAAAAGAAGCTTTTTGCGCCTGGACACTAAATTATTTTTATACTCATTCACTCGAGAATGATACCGCGGAGAACCAGTAATAATTAATTTACTCCGTAAAACACCAGCATTTTCAAATCGTTTGCGAGACATATCTCCAGTAACAGCAATAAATTCTGGCCTGGGTGGTTCGCCCATACTATCCTGTTTAATATACATATGACCTTTAGAATATGCAGCATGTGCAAAGCCAATTGTCTTCACATAGTGAGGTATTTCTTTTGCTGCCATCAACATGGCTCTTTCTATAGTTTTTTCTTCATATGGATATATTAAAACACTCGCCTTTGTCTCGGAAAGTATTCTTTTAGTTTGTCTATATATAATAAATTCAAAAAATGAAATATATTGAAGAACAAAATTATTCATGTAATCGATAGAAAACTTTTTAAATTCTATACCATCAATTAAAAGAGAAGGAGGATTAATAGATAAATCTTTTAAACAATTATGTAATTTCAATGCATTACGTAATGCAAACCATACATCAGACCAACAAAAAGAATCAGAAACAAACAATGCGCGTTTATCAAGAGCAGTTAATTTTGATACAGTCTTAATTTTATCTATTACCACATCATTATATAGCCATACCACATCAGTATTTATTACACCTTTAATACCATCAAGCATGCGTCCAAAATAATGGTCTCCAATCGTATCAATTAAATTGCTATCTAAAACAGTAGAATTCACAATTACTGATGCAGTTCCAATCTGTTTTTTTCTATGGAAACCTGTACGCATTATAAAATATATGACCTGTTTTATTAATTTATAATAAAAAAATACACTGCTTAATAACCAGCTATTCGAAACATTAGTATTTGTATTCTGAAGTTTGTTTTCAACTTCAAAAAAATTCTCTTTATTTATCCATTCAGTAATGTACTCAATTAATTCATCAGGAGCACCAACTATCCATATAGAGCTCGAAGAACTATTACTACTCAATTTAATAATAGCAAGCGCAAATAAAATTGGTTTAAGTGAAAAAGTAACCTCTGATCCCCATACAACAAGTCTTGACCCTGAGTTTAGCCACCACCATGGAGTTAATTTGCTTGCATTCTCAGACAGTTTTCTATGCCATAAACCAATGGCCGACAACCACTCATCTTCATAAAGACTAACCGTTTCTCTAACATCATACGTTACCCAGCCATCTCTCAAGATTGATTCATGGTCATAATGTATTAATGTACCAGAGCCTTCATCAGGAAGCTCATCTGAAAAAATAATTCGTGATTTTATTTTTCTTTCTGAAAAATTCATTAATGTATTAAACAATCCTTAGTAGTTACACTATTAACATACTGCTAAAGTAATATTTTTTAGTTTATTAAACTCAAGGAAGTTTATTATAATCTAAACCATTAATAGCCGCTCGCCCCATAGCTAAGATAGCTTCATTTGAACTGCCACCTATATGAGGTGTAACTAAAAAATTAGGCAGTTCTAATAGCTCTTTGTCTGTAGGTGGTTCTATTGCAAACACATCCAAGGCTGCTGCTGCTAATAAGTTATTTTTCAGCATGTTTTTAAGAGATGACTCATCAATTAATCCTCCACGTGCAGCATTAATCAATATAGCGGTTGGTTTCATTAAAGCCAGTCGTTGAGCATTAAGTAAACCTCGTGTACTATCATCCAGCGGTACATGTAGAGTAACAATATCAGACTGCTCTAAAAGAGATTCCAAGCTGACAGATTCAATTTCTTCAGAGGCATAAAAATCCGGGTATTCTTTAATGTCATTAACAATAACCCTACAACCAAATGCTTTAAGTAGTGGCACTAGATCTTTACCAATATGGCCGCATCCAATAATGCCAACGGTTCGTTCTGATAAATGGCTTCCAACATGTTGGCGCCATGTACCCGATAGCACTTCTCGATGAGCTGCAGGTACGTGACGTAACATAGAGATAGAAAATGAGATGACCAATTCAGATACTGAGCGGCGATTCACTCCACCAGTCCAACCTAATTTAATGTTATAAGAACGCATCGCAGCCATGTCTATCATGTCTACTCCAACTCCATACTTACTAATAACCTGAAGTTCTGGTAACTGTTTAAGAATATTTTCATTAATGGTTTCAAGAGCAGTGATCGCTTTGTCATGCCCCTTTAAAAAGTCGACCAAACTATCGCCGTCTAATTTTAGGCCTGCATCATTGAAGGTAACCTGAGAATATCTTTCAAGTAACTCTTTACGCAAAATTGGATTCTTTGAAAAAGAACGGGAACAAACTACTACTTTATTTTTAGTATTCATAATATTATATTTCGTGAAATTCAATAAGAAATTTATTACTTGCAAAAACATCAAGTGCATATTCAGTAGAACCAGGAATAAAATGCACCGCGCCTCCTGCACCTTGAATAATTGCAATACCTGCAGCCACATCCCAAAGCATTATACTCTGTTCGCTATACACATCAGCTGAACCAACCGCAACATTTAAAAGAGAAACTGCAGCAGATCCAATCATCCTCACCTTTGCGTATGGCTTAACCAGACTCCAAAAATTTCGCATGCTATTGTCATTTTCAACATCATATCTTACTGGAAACCCGGTACAAATTGATGCTTCAGCTTGACTCGATGTGATTGATGTAGATATGGGTTGATTGTCACAATATGAACCCATAGCATCTCCTCCCCAATAGAGTTTGCTATCTGAGAGGTTGTAAATTACTCCAAATACTGGTTTTTGATCTTGCCAAAGTGCAATTGAGATAGCACATGGTCCAAGATTCTTAACAAAATTATATGTACCATCAAGGGGATCGATGATAAACATGTATCCAGAACTTCGTTGACCTTCAATAAATCCAGATTCTTCACTTAAGATTGGAACACCCGTAGGTATAAGTTTTTCCAATATTTCTTTTTCCAACTCAGTATCAGCGCCTGCTTTAATTTCCTTTGGCAGATCAGAGCAACGAATATATTCTTTATGAACAGGTTTATAATTTTCTAATAATTTTTCGCCTGCTTGCCTCGCTACAGATTTCGCTAATTCTAATAATTGATTCAAATCAGACATTTTTTATAAATCGCATCAAATATGAGCTAACTAGATGGTCAAGAATCATATGTGCATCTTCTGCAGGCCCATACTCCTTTGCTTCAGTTGGTACGTGAATTCCTTCATCAGCAATAGATTTCATCTCACCACCATCAAAAGCGGTTAAGGCAACTGTTTTTATGCCTGCAGAATTTGCATAATTAAAAGCATTTATTAAGTTAGCAGAATTACCAGAAGCAGAAATACCAACTAAAACATCCCCCTTTTTACCGGATACTCGCAATTGCCTGACAAATATTTCATCATATCCAAAATCATTACCCAGAGCCGTTATTACCGGTACATTGTCTGTTAAACTAAATACCCGAAATGGTTGCTCATAGTCATTTGTCCCAATGGCTAAATCATTGGCAAAATGACTTGCTGTTGCGGCACTACCTCCATTACCAATAAAGAAAATCATCGCTCCACGGCTTCGTGCATCCAACAATGTATTGATAAAACTTCCAATTTCCTTGGTATCAATACTCATTAATACTGATTTGAGATAATCTATATATGCTTCTGAAAATGCTACCGGATCAGGAGTATAAAAACGATCAACGTTGTTCTCTGTATTTTTTTTATTCATTGATCTCTGGGTTTGGGATGTCATAGGTGCGTCTCCAGGTGGTGTCTGCATAATAAATTTTGAAAACAAGTTGCATGGTGCGTAAAGCATCTTCGGAAGTACCACTAAGTATCGGCTTGTTATTTAGGATACTATTAGCGAATTCGGTAATCTCTTCGTCCCATGATGGATCACGATTATAACGCGTTATCTGTTCTTTTGGATCACCGCGATCATTATCTGGATCAGCACGCACCACAGTCAAAGTCTCGGCACCATAACTCTTGGTACCAGACAAGATACCACCTAAAATAAGACTACCTCGCTCGAGGTTAATATCAAGATGAAAACGATGTCGCCATTGAGTAGCTGAAGAGTTAAGCATTCCAACAACACCGTCTGAGGTTCGCATTAGAGCATAAGCGTTATCTTCAACGTCATAACCCCAGTGACTATTTGAGATAAAACTATGAACCTCAGTAAAGTCTCCACCAAATAATCGCATAAGATCAACCATGTGTATGCCCTGATCAAGCAACACTCCTCCCCCTGCAATCGCACGTTTAGTACGCCAGTCCGGTTGGTTAAAGGTGATGAGTTTTGCCTTTCCATACATCCCACGAATATTAATGACACTACCAAGTTCACCAGTGTGCAATATTTTCAATGCGTCTTGAATAGAATCATGATAACGGTGATTAAATCCATACATTAGTTTGAGAGTTGGGTGTTTCTTTTCATGCTCTATTACTTGCAGGATATCTTCTACATTCCTACCTGGTGGCTTTTCACAAAAAACATGCAATCCAGATTCCAAACCAGCAATAGTCACTTCGGCTGCAATATCATTTGTCAGACAGACAATCAGGATATCAAGATCTTCGTTCAATAAATGATGATAATCCTGATAGTAGTTAATATTTTCATCAAGGGTACCTTCATCAGTAAAAGTCTGATCACAGACAGCCACGACACGCAATTGTGGATGGCGATCTACACACTCTTTCCGACGCTTACCTACAACACCAAATCCAGCAATACCTACTTTCAGTTCTGTCACAAATAATTCCTAATTATTACAGCCAAGATTTTGGCTCATTACGGACAACCTAATATAGCGATACATTAGAAGTTCTAATTTCATTTTACTTATCATTTCAAATATTGAGTTAACGTTGGATCATCTTTCATCAATAGCTCAGCATCGTTATGTTCTTGTTGGGTATCAACACCAATGGTGATCGCATCAGTTGGCACCATACGAATACGTCCTCCGGTTTCAAGTACCCGATTCATATCAACCGATTCAATTTGTTCGAGTCGAGTCTCTTCCATACTATTAAAACGCAACAGTACATCACGGCGAAAAGCGATAATGCCTGTCTGCATAAACATTGGTATGCCCTCTAACCCATTCCAGGGAGACGGGATAGTTTCGCGTGAAAAATATAAAGCATCATTATTCAGATTCACCACTACTTTGACATTATTTTTATCAGAAAACTGTTCATAGGTTTGAAGGCGTGACATGATATTTACAATCTCTACTTTCGGGTCACTAAAATGTTTAAGTGTTTCTGATATTGTCTCAGGTAAAATTAGCGGTTCATCTCCTTGCACCATCACAACTACATCACATTGTTCACCGGTTTCTGACTCGATATGCTCCATCGCTTCAGCAGTTCTTGTAGTAGCCCGTGTGTGTTCGGGCGAAGTCATTATTGCCGAACCACCAATACCACGTACGTATGTAGCAATTTCGTCATCGCAAGTCGCTACATATGTTGAAGTAATTCCAGAAGCCAGCCGTGTACGGTGATAGCAATGTCCAACCATTGGCATACCATGAATTTTAGCCATAGGTTTACCTGGGAAACGTGTTGCGCCTAAGCGAGCAGGAATTATTCCAATAGCTTTCATTCTAAAACTGCCTTCAATTTAGAAACCCCTTGTCTCGCACTAACATCAAGCATACGAATATCCACACTATAGGCAATAAAGGTGTAACCTTCCTTAATTGATAACTCAAGCCGTTGCGAGTCAGGTTCAACAATGTGTAAACCTGCAGGACAACCAAGTCGTTGCCCTGTTTCCCGTATATGCGTCATGGCTTTGATGAACTCAGGTTGTTCAAATTGACCTGGAATACCCATAGAACATGACAAGTCATATGGACCTATAATAAAACCATCAACACCTGGTACAGTTAATATATCATCTAGTTGAGCAATCGCATCTTTATGCTCAATTTGCACAATGACTACAGGCCCATCTTTCTGCCACTGCAAGTAGTCGTTAAAATTCACACCATAACCTTGGGCTCGAGCTAAGCCAACACCACGAGAGCCGACTGGCCCATAACGTGTAGCAGCAACAGCAAGTGCTGCTTCTTCAGGGGTATTCACCATTGGTACGACAATACCGTGGGCGCCGGCATCCATTACACGCTTAATTTGATTTGGATCGTTTGATGTCAACCTTACTAGTGGAGCCACACCACACAGATCGATTGTCCGAATTAATTCCCCAGCAACATCGATACTAATAACACTATGTTCCAAATCAACTACAAGCCAGTCAAAATTTGCCTTAGCCATGATCTCAGCAATAGCAGTATTCCCTAACGTAATCCAGGAACCCAGAGTCACTTCTTTGTTACGTAATTTTGATTTAAGCACTTGGATTTCCCGTTCTCAGTCGGTTATTGACATAAATAACATCAACCCAATCTGTTCTGCCATTCATAGGATTTTTAGCAATATGGTTAATATCGTAAAGGTGAAAACCAGCTGGAAGTAAAAATTTTTCAATATCTGAGAATGATAAACTTCGTTCATAATAATCATAAAACATGAGCTCAGTGATGACAACATCGACATCACTGAGTCGCTTGCCAAAACCTTCAAGCACTTCAGGTTCATATCCTTGTGTATCAATCTTTAGTAAATCTACATGATCGATTTTTGATGATTCCATATATTCATCAAGACGAGCAATCTCAACTTCTCGCTCATGATTTAATGTTTCTTCATATTTTTTAACAGCATCGGAATCTGACAATTTATTCAGATGTACTGAATCGAGACTATGAGTATTTATTTTATTAAAACCTGACTGACCACTGGTTATATCATGTGAATAAAACGTCGCTTTAGTATTTGAGGTACTACCAACCGCATGTTTATTAATTGTAACTTCTTTATCTGAATATTGACTCGCTTGTTTATCAAGAGACTCCCAGCATTCTTCTTGTGGTTCAAAGCAATGAATTGTTGAACCTGGCCACCACTCTTTAAACTCAGCAAGTGTAGAGCCCACATTAGCACCCACATCAAAAATAATAGGGTTCATGTCTTTTATCAAATATTTTAAAGTTTTCTCTCTATCAAATATTTTAAGATATTCTTCTGTTCGTTCTTGATTTGTTGAATGATTTGCCATTGATTTAGAACCTTTATAAATAATTTTATTCACTAGTGGGGCGAGACCATATTTGATTAAAACAAATGGTGTTATTTAACTCTTCTGCATGACGTTTCTCTTTAAATACAAGTCCTGCATCATTAAGGTATCGAGCTGAATCTACTGTCTGTTTTTCAAACTCTTCGTTTATTTCTATCAAAATTCCTTTAACAAACTTTAGAACATCTGCCCCGCCCTTAAGAATCAAGTGTTCAATTCCATCAACATCCATCTTAATGTAATCAGGTTGGGGGATTTTAAGATGTTCCATAGCATCATCCATTGAAATACCGAGCGTCTGAAAATCAAAAATATTATTTAGTACCTTACCATCCTGACCATAGGTCTGACCAAATGTCGATAATGCCCCACCCCAGTCCATCGTACTCATATTGAGTTTACTTATTGATAATTTATCAGTAAGGGGTAATGGGACAATCGTTATTTGTTCGCTGAGCGCATTAATAAAAATATTTCTAGCGAGAAATTCTAAGTTGAATACCGATGGCTCAAAAGCAAAAACTTTACACTCGCGAGCTTTAGCCGCGTAACAAGAATATAGCCCTACATTTGCACCTATATCCCAAATAACAGATCCTTTAGGTAGACTATCATACCATTCTAATGTTTCTGGTTCCTTCGTCGAAAAAGTATCTGCACGATATTTATTTAGTGCATTAGGAATAGAAAAATATAAATTCACCCCCTGATGCTCAATTTTTTGAGTTTGGCACATCGCATCACTTATCATCTGACGGTAAATATAATGACCAACTGACGTTTTACCAAGTACAGATACTGTTACTTTAATTATCCATTTAAGGATAGAGCTTATAATTTTTTTCATATATTTAACTTAATTATATTTAGACTTCTTAACTATTTTAAGGTTTATTTATTCGACTTTATCAACATCAAAATCATATTAGTAACTTATTTTATTCTTGGTGTTTTATAAAAACTTCAAACATGGCAATAAATAAATATTCCTGTCTCCAATAATAAATTACTGAAGTTGATTCTCTAAACATTTGTTCAAGTCAACATGTAAAGATAACCATTTATCAAGTTCATCTGTCGTTGATAAAACAGGAATCCCATGAGCGGCTCGATCATTCCGTTGTACTTGTCCCGTAGGATCGTAATAAATTGACGGTTTACCTAATCTTCTTGCTATTAGCGCTGTAGAAGTAAATGGCATAGAGATAACAACACAGCTTGATTCTATGACACGTAAGGCTGATATATCGGGTTCAATCAAAACAACTTCGTCTCTCTCGGAATATTTATCTGCAAAATATCGATAGTAAGGATGTGTCATAGTGCCAATATTTCGCTTTCGCTTCCAAAGCACTATTGCATTTTGTTGTTTAGCTGAAGTGGCAATATCATCAAGAAAACTTTTACTAACATTAGGAATGTAATATTCCAAGTCTGCACCCAGTGTACAATAACGAGACTGCCTGTGAGATGTAACATCAAAAACAGCAATACCATTTTTGTCGATTTCTGGCATTTTAATTGAGCTGCTTTGAAACCATATCGGCCCTACAACACTGATATTTGTTTGTTCTCCCACAGCACTGCGAACAAATTTAGCTTGATAATCATCCCAAACTAAATATCGTGGCCAATTCATTATTTGCCACCCATACGTGTGGTTTGGATAACCGTCAGGACGTTTAAATGATTCACAATTTGTAGAATAAAAATAAAAAGTTATCTTTGAGCCTAGTTTATAGGCCTCATAAGTCCAAAGTGGTCGATAAATCCATCCAGAGTTGTGAAATAAATAGTCACGAGCAAGATTTCTCGGCTTCTGCATGCGAACTGCAGCTGATAAAGATGCTTCCTTTAACATTACAGCATTCCACCAACGCCCAGTAAATATATGATAAAACGCGTATAATGATGCTGAAAAACTCCATCTAAAATAACTTAGCAATGAAATTACTTTTGTTAAGGGAGGTATTACTGACGGTATTGAAACTACCTTCAAGCTTCCAAGAGTAGTTTGGTTAACACCTTTAACATTATGACATAATGAATCAAGTTTATTAGAACGTCCAGGCCACTGGTAATACCATGACATTATATCGTAACTTTGTTCATCCTCATTTGAGAGTGGTAAAGCCCCCTTTATGAGCCCATCAAAGTACACATAGTTACCCAATTCGTTGTAATTATACTTTGTAAAAAATGCTTTAATGTTGAGTAAGTTTTGCTTAATTAGTGATTTAACTCCATAAATAAAAAACATAAAAACATATGCTTTCCAAATAAATTCTGAACTTAACTCAGAAACATTGAACCCATGTTTACGCAAAACTTCCCGCCATTCTCTCGGCATGGGATGCACAACAGCTGTTCCAGGTTTACCTAATGTTGAGAGTAATGCACGATTAAGATTAACTCCTCCAAAGTGCATCAATAGATACTGTCGCACAATAAGTTCGCTATCATTAATCCCTTCACCAAAAATAAGTTTTGATGAGGTTTTATTATTTATATTAATTTCGGTATTCGTTAATACTTCTTTAACAGCGGTAATTTTATCAAGTTGGATAGTTTTTTTAAGATAACGGTAACCTCGCATTATTCTTCTAAGGCTAGCGCGATTCTTGAGTCGCAAATAGTTTGAAATAAAGGGTATATTCACGTAACTAATAAATTGTTTAAAAAAACTTCATTTCAATGAAGTTATTCACTAAATATATTCCCAACGTAATGCTGTTCCACGTTTCAAATCTTTTTTAACTGCTTTCCCCATTACTTGATCTATATGTTTTGTAGGTAAACCTAGCCCTGGTCGTATTGCACGAATATTCTCAGAAGTTAATACATCACCAGCTTTAATATCCTTCACAATATATAGTGAACGACGATATTGAAGTGACTTAACTTCAGCATCAGTAGGCCCATATTGAACATTACCTAATGCCTGCCATGCACGAGTAGACTCAACTACCAATTGTTTCATTTCACCTGGTTCCATCGAAAAAGAACTGTCTACACCACCATCACTGCGATTAAGTGTAAAATGTTTTTCAATAACATTAGCACCTAATGCTACGCTAGCTACGCTTACACCCGTTCCCATCGTATGATCGGATAACCCCACTTCACAATTAAATAATTCTCGCAAATGAGGAATGGTTAAAATATTAGTGTTAACCGGTGTTGCAGGATAAGTACTCGTACATTTCAAGAGAATTAAATCCTTGCAACCAGATTCTCGTGCAGTACGAACAGTCTCATCAAGTTCAGCAACTGTTGCCATACCTGTAGAAATTATGAGCGGTTTACCGGTCGAAGCCACTCGGCGAATTAGAGGCAAATCTGTATTCTCAAATGATGCAATTTTGTAGCATGGAACATCCAGGCTTTCTAAAAAGTCTACTGCTGATTCATCAAATGGTGAACTAAAAGGAATGATACCTACTTCACGGGCTCGCTCAAAAATAGGTTTATGCCATTCCCATGGAGTATAGGCTTCACCAAATAACTGATAAAGAGATTTACCAGCCCACAAACTATCTGCATCACTGATATGAAATTCTCTTTCATTCAGATCAATGGTCATAGTATCAGGAGTATAAGTTTGTAATTTAAGAGCAGAAACACCACATTTAGCCGCCGCATCAACAATTTCAAGAGCTCTTTCGAGAGAATGATTATGATTGCCCGACATTTCCGCGATAATAAATGGTGGCTCGCCTGCACCTATTTTTTGTTTCTCAATTTGCAAAATTAATCCTACCTAAAAAGTTATGTTTCCGCATTCCAATTAACAATACATCCTCCCCAAGAATAACCAACACCAAAGCCTACTAGCATAATAGTGTCACCATTTTTCAGGCGTTTTTCCTTCACAGCATCATGTAAAGCAATAGGTATTGTCGCTGACACGGTATTACCAATATGTTTGTAGTTGATAAATACTTTTTCTTCCGGTAAGTCTAATCTACGTATTATATTATCAATAACCAATTTGCTTGCTTGGTGGAACACATATAAATCAATATCGTCATATTTAAGGTTAGATTTAGCAAGTAATGCATCTACACACTTTGGAACCATATCCATCGTAAACATGAATACATTACTACCCGCCATAAATAACTTTCTTTCATTTGAATCAATATTTCGAGCACCAGCTAAAGGTACTATTAAATTTTCATAACCAGCGCCATCTGTCCCCATTTCAAAGGGACCTAATAAATCTTGATTGGAAGAAACTAAATGAGCAGCTGCAGCTCCATCACTAAATAGTGGCCGACAAGTTCGATCATGTTTATCAATATATTTAGTATAAGTATCACTACAAATAAGCATGCCAGCTTTAGCAATCCCCGCTTCTATCAATGCTCCACCCATAGCTAAGCCATAAATAAATCCTGAGCATCCCAAATTAACATCAAAGGCCATGCAAGATTTTTTCAACCCTAAGCGGTCTTGAAGAAGACATGCTGAAGTTGGCAATAGATAATCTGGTGACTGAGTAACAAATATTAAAAAATCAATTTCGTCAGGATTTACTTTTGAGTTAAGTAATTTTTGAGCTGCAAGTACAGCCATATCCGTCGCTGTTTCATCATCTGCAGAAATATGGCGAGTTTGTATACCTGTTTTGGCTTCTATATCATCAATACGCCAATCAGGATTTTCTTCATTGAGGCATATTCCGTCTTCTGTTTTAGAAGGCAAATAGTACTCTATTGCATTTATTGCAACTTTCATTAAAGAACTCACATTTGTAAATTATATGAGGGAGTTATCTTTTAAGATCTGCATAATTTTACCGACAGAATCGGCAGTGGCCATTTCAGCAAGACCTGCTAACTTTCCATCAAAAGCCTTGTCCAAAGCAACAAGTACACCAAGGTGACCTAAAGAGTCCCATTCCTCAACATTATCAGCTGAACTATCAAGCGTAACGTTACTCGGATTAACATTTAAAGCCTTCGCAATAATTTCCATAATTTCTTTATTTTGCATACTCATTGTCCTCATCGATAAAAATCATATAATCCATATCACTTTCCACAGTAACTAAATATATCAGAATAGATCATGGTGGAATCCAAAAACGTTCAATTAAACTCTATATTTAATTGAATATTATCCTCACCTAAAACCGCCATCTATATTTATTTCTGCACCATTTACATAATCAGATTCGATTATAAATTTAATAGCATTGACAATATTATCAATACTACCCAGCTTGTTAACCGGAATTCTTTTAATAATATTTGCCTTAAATTCTTCATCTAAATTTTCGCTTAAACCAAATTCCATATAGCCTAGATTTAATACGTTACTTGTTATATTAAATCTTCCATATTCTTGTGATAGTCCTTTTGAAAAACCGCTAATCGCATTCTTTGACATTCCATATGCAACTGCACCTTTCGTCCCAGCTTTACCAACAACTGATGAAAGATGAATTACTCTTCCCCATTTATCATTAATCATTGTTGGTAAAGCATACTTTGTCATTAGGTAATCACCCGTTATATTTATATCTATTGTTTTTTCCCAATCATCTTTAGAATACCCAGCAATTAAACCATCAATACTCACTGTAGCTGCATGTATTATCGTTATCTTATTCAATTCTTTTCCATCAAAATATTTAATAACACTTTCTTCATCACTAATATCCAACTGATCAACAATAATATTATTATTTTCAAACTCTACTTTGTTACTTTTATAGACACCATGTATATCATCATAATCAATCAACTTTTGAGCTAATTCCCGTCCTATACCACCACTAATTCCTGTGATTAAAATCATTTCATCTCATTCCTTTTAGTAAAGCCTCTCATCATAACGCCCTCAAATTAGCCTTTATTACTTAACTTAATACGTTCAGCTTTAATAATGTCAGTAACTTTTTAACTTGTAACTTAAGATAGCAAACTAAATTTTTATGAATGAATATGTACATTTATATAATTGTACTTAATTTAATTATACGCCACATAAATATCTGTAAAACAAAGAATCATGCCAAACATATCTTTATATTGAATATGACCGTCTTCTTGCATACGTTCAAGTATCGAAAGATGTTGATACATGTCTTTTGGCATTGGCCACTCCTCATGATGTAAAAGCTCAACATTAGTAAAATTTTCACGTGCTACATCTAATATTTTATCAACATTTGAGAAAGAAATAACTGGGAAAAATAATAAACCGTTCTGGTTTAAATGAACTGGTGCATTTTGTAAAACTTGTGTAGTTAAATCTGTTCCATCTATTCCAGACACACAAGGAACATTATTAAACCATGGTGACAGCTTAGCTGCTTCTTCAGCTACACCTGAAATATCATCTATGATGTAATCAAATTTTTCACCCACCCACGGCTCTAATAGTGCCCCCCCCTTAACACTTACAGGCACTTCATAGCGTTTACAATTTTTGTCTATACATTCAATTGCTCCATCACTAAGATCAGAAGCAAAAAGAGGGAAATCAACTAACTGATTTAGAGCAAGTGCTATACCGACCACTCCAGACCCTGATCCTAAATCAAGTAATTTCCCGGGTTTTTTTACATAATTTTTAACTGCACTTATTAAACTTGTTGTTGTGGCTGTTGGGATAAATACTCCACTTTGAATATCTAAAGTTAATTCGGTATTTCCATCAATTGAAAATTCATTTGTAGTTTGAGTCATTTTTTTTCCAAAGTGTTATTTGTAATAATAAAAATATAGAAAAACCTATTCATCCACTAAGTTATATTCTGCAAATAGTTCTTTCCGTTTAGCAGGCCATTGCTGCGCAAACAAAGCTATATAAAGAATATCTTCATATTTCCCTTTTCTTAATACATGATTTCGAAGCACACCTTCTACTACGTATCCAAACTTTTTGTGAATGAGGATTATTCGATTTGATTCTAATACCTGCCCCCATATTTTTCGAATACCATAATGACCAAAAATATAATCTATTGCTCGAATTTCCATCAAAATGCCCATACCTAAATTTTGATTAAGTTCACCAACATACAACCCCCATGAACATGTACTATCTTGCTGATTAATGTCAGTTATTGAAACTACACCAATAGGGTTGTTCTTCAATTCTGCAATCAACCATTCGCATTTATGAGAGTTTCTTATACTTTCATACCATTTTTTATGTTCTTCTAATTTAATAATATGATCTGTAAGTGAATAACGTCTTACATGTTCAGAGTTTCTCCAGTTAAGAACCATCTCCAAATCAGACTCTGTCATTTTTCTAAGTTTAAGATCGTTTAAAGATAACACTATTTAATTCCAATGCTGTAAACTTCATTTTTATTCAAAACATTCCTGCTTATTCTTTCTCAAAATTACTAGTATTTAATTCTGATATACATAAATCAGAAGTTAGTTTCGTAGCACCAATAATTTTATTGAAACTACTAGTGTTTCCCAATAATCGTTTAGCGTTTTCACCCATTTTCACTAACCTTTGAGGTGACTTAACTGCTTTTTCGATTACGTTAGCAATGTCATCAGAACTGACATCATAATGCCAACCCAAGTTCCACACTATACCTTGCTTACCTAGTGAAGAAATCGCTTCAAACTGGTTTTTTGCAGTCATTATTGTTATTACTGGCAAACTTAAATAACTAGCTTCCCAGGTTGTACTCCCTGCAGCGATAACGGCCAAATCAGCTCTTGCCATTAACTCAGCCATATTATCAATGTGATAGTGGTAGTATACGTTTGGCATAGATGTACATAACTGTTTTATCCGTTCTGAATCAGTATTTGACCCACCCACAACAATATCGAACTTAATATTCTTTCGTTTTATTTTAACTAACGCAGTTATTGCCTTAAGTGTTTCATGAGTTGAATCACTTCCCCCAAAAGACATTAAAATACGTTTAATTGAGCCTGTGCGTTTTTTTTGAGTAGAAAGAGCAAGTTCAAATTCATTTCTTAAAAGTAGATATTGGGGGCCAAGGAATTTTATACAGTGTTCTGGAACAAGATCGTCATATCGAGTATCCATATTTATATAGTAATTTTGATCCAATAATAAGTCACAGTTATGAGACCTGTCAGCGAGATCATCAATAACCATAATGTTATTTACTGAGTTACGTATTTCATTTTCCCAGTTTATATCTAAAGCATAATGATCAACGATTAACCATTCTGGTTTAATTCCGAACGCGTTAATCGCTTCGATTGTCTGTTTTGCATCTTCTTGCCATGATTTATCAGTATAAAATTTATTATGCAAAGGTAACTTGCTTACTCGAAAATCTTGACTTTCGACATAGTTACATAAATCACCTTCATATTCACGACATATAAAAAACACCTCAAAATTATTCTTGCGCAATAACTTTGCAAAAGTTAAACAACGCATAAGATGCCCAGCACCAATTAATGAAGAAGCATCAGTACGAAAAACTATATATTTCAAAATATTTAATTATTAATGAAAGTCATACTGACGAAACAGTTATGCGAGTTTCTTTATTAAGCTTTTCAATAAGTTCTGAGTCTGTTTTATAAGTCAAAGTTAAATCCTGATTGATCTCAGAGATTGAACTATTTCCATCCAATATTTCAAATATATTTAGAAGTGTTGGTTCAACACCTTGTTCATCTAAAAGCATATACAGTTTATTAAACATCTCTAGATCTTCGGGATAATCTAATGTTAAACGATAGTCACGTTTTAACTCATCAGGCAATTCAACAAAGTTTACATTAAAAATTTCAGTATTATTCTGCATATACCACGTCATATATTCAGAATGTTCTGCATCACCCAAAAGCGCGATCACTTTTTGTAGTGCCGCAACATTGTATATTTCTGAACCAGTACCAACTGCACAGTTAACAGCAGCTGTGTAGTCTGCACCCGTTTCTATATGGCTCTTGAGTAAAAGTTTTGCAATTTCAGGCGATACAACTGGACAGTCAGCTGTAACTCGAATAATTACATCGATTCCATATTCCTCACAGGCACCTAGATATCGTTTAATCACATCATCTGATTCACCACGCCAAAACTTAACTTTCCCACCTAATGTATAATTTTCAAGAATAGCATCTTCTTCATTTGTAGAAGTTGCTAACACTACTTCATCCACATCAGATATTAAACGGCAATTTTGTAAACATCTTTCAACACTTGCAATACCATTGATTTTTAGCGTAGCTTTTTTCTTAAGTCGTGAAGATTTCATTCTACACGCGACTACAACACCTACTTTAGCTTTGGTTAGATCACTCATGTTTAATCCAGTAAGTCTTTTTTTGTTTATCTATTTTTTTATTTAAGTAATCTATACCCAGACTCCTTAGAATAAGTCCAACAGGTGTAACAAAGAAGATAAATAAAAATAAAAATAGTGTTTTTAAAAATATATTTAACATGTCATTAATCCAATTCAAAGACGTTTTTCCAATCCTGCTCTTCAATATATTCAGGTTGCCCGTCTTTTTTAAGAAGATGATTACCAAGAACTAAATAATCCATTTCTGTTCGCATAAAGCATCGATACGCATCATCAGGGCTCTCTACAATAGGTTCACCTCTAACATTAAATGAAGTATTAATCATAACGGGGCAACCTGTTTTAGCTTTAAACGAACTCATCAGCTTATGTAATCTCGGATTAATTTCTTTATCTACAGTTTGCAATCTGGCAGTATAATCAACATGTGTTACGGCAGGAATTTCAGATCTAACTTCCTTCACATTTTCTAAATTGTAATTATTAGAGCCGCCTGACTTTTTAAGTCTTTTATCTTCTTTGACATCACTTACTATTAACATATAAGGTGAAGAAAAATCTGCTTTAATATTATTCAAGCCATCAACGTCGAACCAATCTCTTACATCTTCTGCAAGAACTAATGGAGCAAACGGACGAAAACTCTCTCTATACTTTATTTTCAAATTCATAGTTGATTGCATTTCTTTAGATCTTGCATCACCAAGAATACTTCGAGCACCTAAAGCTCTAGGTCCAAATTCCATTCGTCCATCAAACCAACCAACAACCTTGCCTTCTGAAATTTTTGAAGACACAGCATCAAAGAACTCATCATCAGCGAAATTGTCAAAGGGTATATTATTTTTTATTAAAAAATCATTTACGTCTTGATCAGAATAAAATGTCCCTAGATACGAACCATGTTGAAAATCATTTGATTCAGTTGTTTTACGTATATTTCCAAGATGTTTGTACCATACCCAAAGTGCAGCACCAAGTGCACTACCTGCATCACCTGCAGCAGGTTGAATCCAAATCCGTTTAAATGGACCCTCACGATATAATCGTCCGTTTGCAACACAGTTTAGTGCCACTCCTCCAGACAAACAAAGGTTACTTTCTCCTGTTTCACTATGAACATGTTCTGCAATCTTAAGAATAATTTTTTCAGTTACAGCCTGGATAGATGAAGCTAAATCCATATCCATCTCTGTGATTTCACTTTCCGATTTTCTTGGCTCGCGACCAAACAATTGAGCAAACTTTTTATTTGTCATTGTAAAGCCAGTACAATAATTAAAATAACTCATATCTAATCTAAAGGAACCATCATCTTTCAAATCAATTAAATTATCTAAAATTTTATCGACATATTTTGGTTTACCATATGGTGCTAAGCCCATTAATTTATATTCACCTGAATTTACTTTAAAGCCACAAAAATAAGTAAATGCAGAATATAAAAGGCCCAGAGAATGAGGGAAACGTATTTCACTTTTAATATCTAGTTCATTGCCTTTTGCTGTTCCATAACTAAGTGTTGTCCATTCTCCTACACCGTCCATTGTTAAAAATGCAGCACTATCAAATGGTGAAGGATAAAAAGCACCTGCCGCATGGGACTCATGATGTTCCGGGCAAATTAAAGGTCCTGTAAAACCTAGTTCTTTACGAATATATTTTTCTAACCAAAGTTTTTCTGTAATCCATATTGGCATCGATTTCAAAAATGATCCTAAACCTTTTGGAGCATACATAAGATAGGTTTTTATAAGGCGATCTAGCTTTAGAGATGACTTTTCGTAGTAACTTACATAATCCAGTTCAGAAACTGTAACGCCAGCATACTCAAGACAAAATTTAATAGCTTCTTTGGGGAAGCTTGCATCATGTTTTTTACGAGTGAAACGCTCTTCTTGGGCAGCAGCAACAATTTCACCATCTTTAATAAGACACGCGGCACTGTCATGATAAAAAGCTGATATTCCTAAAATTAACAATATTAAATCCTCATACAGTTTTTTTACTAATTAAGCTCATTAAATTAGTCAGTGCATTATTATATTCTTGTAGAACCTGTTTATTATTGACTTCAGGATTATACATAGAACAATATTTCTCGTGAACTTCAACTACATTATCAACAATACTTATTAAATTGAATATTTCTGACTTTTTAGAAGATGCCAAACCATCATCAAGTACTAATGCTACTGCTAATGCTACTGCTAATGCCTCTGTTATATATTCCAAGGCTATTCGTTCATATCTCATAGATATTCTTGAGTGAGAACCGAACCTTAATGTTTCTCTAAAGTACCAGAAGATTGTTGATTTTAGGCGATTATCAATCTGGTTACCCTTTGATAAGTGAGTTAATAATTGATCATGAACATTATTGATTATTACCTCAATCCACTCATGAGCATAGTCTGTTCCAATTTCTGGGATTTCATTTTCGATCCACTTTTTAGATTCATTCGGTAAAATATCTAATAACTCATCAGAGCTATGAAGTAATGAATGTTCTGATAGAAAATATTTTCTTAAATTTGGGGTTGACTCTATCTTTTCGACAAAAGGAATAATAAATCTAATAAGGAAAAACTCTGGGAATCGTCCAACATCAGATGTGTAATATGGTTTTGCCATAAAAATATCATACAACCGCGAAAAACATGGATGTCTTTGATAATATTCAAAAGCATATTTTATATCTGAAGGTAAATTTTCTATACATTTAATCTTTTCTTCACTATTCATTTCTTTCTTCAATGAGTCAGATATTTTCTCAATGTGTGATTTAATATCTGAACTTGATATTGATGAAAATGACTTAAAATACTCATTAAATACCTGATTATTTCCTAAACCATACTCAGGATTATATAAAATATTTTCAATATCAATCTGACAGGTACCTTTTAGTTTCTCAGTATGAATTTTCTCAAAAACTTTTTCGGCAAATAGTTCCTGCGCTTCAGGTAAAAGATGACAATGATCTATGAAATCATTATCACTAAAATAGTCCATTTGATTTATTGTTTTAACATTAGCGTATTTATTTATAATTTCATCTATAGCTTTCTTATAAGGTTCCCTAACTCTATACATTGAGTCATCTGCTTCATAAGAGTCATTCAACAACTTATTGTACAAATCATGTTCGCCTTGTTCTTTTGCAATTAAAGCTAAATTATATAAAATTATATCTTTTCTGCTTCCTCGTTCATTCAACATGAGATTCAACAAATGTTTAGCTTCTTCGTACACCCCCGCCTTTGCTTTACATACAGCATAATTATTAACAACGAGAGTTTGGTATTCCAAATTACCTGAAAGATCTGATGTATGAGTCAGTATATCTTTGTATTCATCAGCTGCATTGATATATTCACCCTTCTCAAACATATCCATAGCATTTTGAAATCGCTTATCCCTTATAGAAAGAAGATTTGCAACTTTATCTGCCAAGTCATAGTAGTGATAAAAGATAAAATTTCCTTTGCCTGTACCAGAAGGAAAATGTTTATGTGCAATGGGCCTTACTAACAAGACGGCAATATTTTTTTTCTCACAATAGTTAATAATTCTTGAAATATTAAATGTGAAATCAGACTCTGAAACAGGCGTTTCTATACTAGAATCATAGAAATTATTCCATTTATAATGCAGCAACCTGTTTTTAAGTTTTACTTTTTTTGCTGGCTTATTGATTGCGCTGTTAATCTTGTATTTTAATTGTTTAAAGAACGTATACTTCCCTTCATTTAACTCTGATGACATCGTGTCACAGTTGCCTAGATAAATAATTACGGATTGAATATCATTAAACGATTTAAGATTGTTAAAAAAGAATGCGCAGGCATCCATCGAAGTAATTCCGGGCATAGAACAATTAACTATACGAGAATTTGAAGACCAAACTTTCATCTCTGAAAGAATAAAAGGATAGCTTTTCCTTTCAGCGCCAATACTCATACTAGTCGAATCACCTAGTATCACAATAGATTTATTTTTCATTAAAATAATGGGTAGACATCATCGCCAGCAGTACTTGCTTCAGCGTCTACATTCCCTTTCTTTTTACTTTTCTTTTCTTCAACTAATAAAAATGGATAAAATATAACACTCAGAAAAAAATACTTTACTTTCAACTTCCAGTTCGTTTTTGATAAAGCATTTCTAATAAGACTTAACTCCAAGCTTTCCATCAAAGCCAACCTCTTGATTTTATTTCACTCTGTAATACATTCGCAAAAATATCATTCCCTTTTGCGTTTATGTGTCCATCATGAAAAATTACAGGCCCTTCATTTGAGTGGTTTTTCTTCATTTCATCGGTCATATCCACATAATTAATTTCTAATTTATCTAATATAACTGCAAGCCTTTTTCTAGGAAGTTCATAATCGATAAGTTCGCTATTATTTGTTCCTATAAACTGTTGGTGGATTGCTCCAAGAGCTAACAAAAGATGTATATTATTCTGTCTGCAGTAATCCCTGATAACAATTAAAATCTTTTCTAATAATGTATAAAGGTAATCATAGTGATTAATTTTCCAGTACAAAAAGATAGGATCAGTTAATGGGTCATAATTGTTCTGTATATCTATCCCAGATCTGTATTCCTGAATTTCTTTTTTAAACGCATAATATGAACCAAGGACTTTTCTCGCCAATGGGAATTTCATAATCTTAGGAACTTTCTTTAATGCGAGTTTACCCGAATTATCAATACTAAATCTTGGCTTGACATAACCATTAACATATCCACTTAATATACGTATTACTGCCCATGGATACTGCTCAATTACAATCAAGCGAGGATTGTATTTTGATGTCTTTTTCATAATAGCAATACAAGCTTGATCAATTCCTAAACTTGCATGCCCCATATTTATTACTTGCTGACCAGTTCTAGACGCCAGAAGATCTGAATAACGTTGATTTTTATCAACCCCCCCTCCCCAGGAGTGAGAGCCTCCAATAACAACTATCGAACCCTTTGTACCAAGTTCTGATATTTCAATTTCTCTATTTCCATCACTATTATGTGATACATTAATCGGCTCATCACGTAAATCAGTTTGAACATCACGTTCAATATCCGGCATACCCCAAAATCCTGTATACTCATCAAACTTATATAACGATTTTGCTACACGATTAGACTTGATTTTTTTTGAAAATAAATTTGTAATTTTTCTAAACATTCAAAATTTCAACATATGATTATATATATTTAATACAATACTTCACACAAGGCACCAATTACTTCTTTTACAGAATCATCACTTAATCCATAATAAACTGGTATTGTAAGTGCTTGACGGTAATATTTTTCCGTTTCAGGATAATCGCTCATTTTGTAGCCTTTTTCAGCGTAAAAAGGATGAAATGGAACCGGTATATAATGTACTTGTGAACCTATATCTCGTTCAAATAATTCACGCATAACCTTCCCCCTTTTTTTCCCAATAGCATCAAAGTCAATTCGTAAAACATATAGATGAAGGGAACTTAAATTACGTGATTCAACTTGGGTCATAGTTACATCTGAAAAACCTGCTAATTGGTTATCATAAATTTCTGCTATTTCTTTTCTTCTTTCAAGGAACTTATCCACTTTAGTTAATTGTGAAAGTGCTAAAGCACATTGAAAATCAGTTATACGATAATTAAATCCTAATTCCTGCATTTCGTAATACCATGGATTAAGAATACCATCATCAAAAGCTTCATCCTGATATACAAGACTGCCATCACCAATACTCACACCTGGCAAATCAAAATTCCCTTTACAAATACCATGACTCCGCAAACTGAGAAGCCGTTTATATAGAGAATTATCATTCGTGGTAATGACTCCCCCTTCACCAGCTGTAACTCCTTTAACTGGATGCAATGAAAATACTGTCATATCTGAATATTCACAACTGCCAATAGAATGTCCATTTGGATACTTTGCACCAAATGCATGTGATGCATCTTCAATTATTGTTGCATTATATTTATCAGCAACCGTTTTAATTGCTTCCATATCACATGGCGTGCCACCGAAATGTACTGGAATTACAGCATCCATCCCACCATGTTTTACGGCATGTTCAGCTAAATACTCAGGTGACATATTTAATGTCTTTTCATCAATATCACAAAATTCTGGTTTTCCACCTACATATAAAACACAATTTGCACTTGCAACAAAGGTGTTTGCCGATGTGTATACCACACTGTCTTTTCCGATATCTGCAGCTAAACATGCTAAGTGTAATGCTGCTGTCCCACTCGAAACAGCTACAGCATATTTAACTCCAACTTTGTCAGCTAAAACTTTTTCAAATTCAGCAACTTTAGGTCCCTGAGTTAAAAAACCATCCTTGAGTACATTTACGACTGACTTTATATCATCGTCATCCAGATAATGCTTTCCATATGGGATCATAATTTCTGTATTTCCTGTGCAAGTCCGGTTTCGTATTGTTGATAAAGCATGTGTATATTCTCGTCCACATTCCCTAAGCTTCTACCTAATAGCTCACACACTTTTTTATTTGAGATGCTCATATCATACGGACGATGTATAAGATTAGGTTGTTCTGCAAAACTACCTTTAACAATGAGTGAATCATCAAGCCCAAATTGTTTTGCTATTTTTTTTCCAAACTGATATTTCGATAACCTTTCATCACCGACAACATGGTATATTCCAGTTGCATTAACTTTAAGCAAATCATGAACGGCCTGTATTAGAACGCCAGTATAAACAGGGGTATAAAATACATCGTGAAACAATGAAAGGCTTTCACCCTTATTTAGTGAATTTATAATCATATCGCTGAACGACCTTCGATATGTTGTTCCCCACCCATAAAAATTTGTGCGTACTACAAGACTTTCAGGATATGAATTTAATACATGTAATTCAGCTTCAGTTTTTGTTTTTGCATAAACATTCTGTGGTTCAGTTGGATGTTCTTCTTTGACTAATTGTTCATCCCCGGAGAATAAATGATCCGTTGAGATATGCACTAATGTTATATTTAATTTAGAACAAACCTTAGCTATATTTTCTGCCAATGTAACATTGGTATGATGTGCTAAATCAGGATTAATTTCACATATTTCAACACTCGTTAATCCAGCAGCATGTATTACAACTTTTGGTTTTATTTTTTCTATATTCATCTGAATCTCTTCAAGAGAATCAAGTGAAAAATATATTGACGTTGTACCTGGTAATTGTATTTTTCGACTGTGCATTACGAGATTAATATTATAGTCATCTCTTAATGTAAGTCCCCAGTTCAAAGCTAGTAGGCCTGCACCACCAGTTATAAGTATGTTTTCTTTCATCTAATCTTTCTAAGTACAACTATTTAATAATTATACTTTATTTAAATTACGCCAATTTTAGAACGATTTAGATTTATCCATGATCTCAGAGCTTCTATAGGCATCCATTCTTTATTATTATCAGATGTATATATAAAGTTCTCGTCTACTTTAATTCCACCATTAATTCGAGATTCATCTGCTGACCAATTATAAATGGCCGGTAATATTTTATAATGCCCTTCATAAGCATATGTATGCGGAGCATCTTCCAAACCAATCATCTGTTCGTGTATTTTTTCACCGGGTCTTACGCCTATAATTTTATGCTTGGCATCAGCCGATACTGCTTTTGCAATATCCAATATATTCATAGATGGGATTTTTTTAACATATATTTCACCACCTTGCATATCATCAAAAGCATGCCAAACTAATTCAACACCTTCTTCTAATGTAATCATAAAACGAGTCATTTTTGCATCTGTTATAGGTAATTCACCTTTTTCAGCCAAAGACATAAAAAATGGAATAACAGATCCTCGCGACCCCATTACATTCCCATAACGTACAACTGAAAAACGAGTATTATGTGTACCAGCATAAGGATTACCTGCTACAAATAATTTATCTGAAGCAAGTTTAGTCGCACCATAAAGGTTAATGGGATTACTTGCTTTATCCGTTGACAATGCTACAACTCGTTTCACCCCTCGATCTATACAAGCATCTATTAAATTCATAGCGCCATTAATATTAGTCTTTACACATTCAAATGGATTGTATTCAGCAGTAGGTACAATTTTAGTTGCTGCTGCATGTATGACATAATCAATTCCATCCAAAGCACGCAATAATCGTTCTTTATCACGAACATCACCTATTAGAAACTCAACTCTTTTATCATCCTCGAATTTTTGTGCCATCTCCCATTGCTTCATCTCATCGCGAGAATATATAACGAGTCGTTTGGGATTGTATTTTTCAAGAGTCATTGGAATAAAAGTATTACCAAATGATCCAGTACCACCTGTAATAAGTATTGATGCATTATTTAGCATTTTAAAATAACCTTTAATTTATATATTATATTTTTTTCTTGTTGCTGAAAATAATAGTTACTGAGTTTGAAATTAAATTAAAAACACAATTTTGTTATTGTATAAGAAGTAATTCTTTCCAAATTTCTTTGGCTACTACACTTAAGATGATATAGCTTTAATGGAAACCAGCATAGACTCTGGTGAACCTTCTTCCACTACTTGTCCCGACTCTAGTCGATATAACCGATCACAATTCTTAACTGTGGTTAGTCGATGAGCTATAAGTATGAGTGTTTTTTTGCCATGCAAAGCGTTAACTGCCTTCATTACATCTTTTTCAGTGGCTTCATCTAGGGCACTGGTTGCTTCATCAAGAACAAGAATAGCAGGATCATGATAAAGTGCACGGGCTATACCAATACGCTGACGTTGACCACCTGATAATCTAATACCACGCTCTCCAACAATAGTTTGTATGCCATCAGGCAATCCTGCAACATACTCATCCAATTGTGCTGCTTTAATTGCATTCCAAACGGAAGACTCATCGATGTCATCATTTGATAAACCAAATGCAATATTTCTCATTAAAGTATCATCAGTAAGATAGATAGATTGTGGAACATATCCAATCTGATTTTGCCATGAACGTAAATTTTGTTGTATGTTTTTATAATCTACTTCTACTTTTCCACTATCTGGTTCCAATAAACCTAAAACTATATCTACTAATGTGCTTTTCCCGGAACCACTAGAACCTATGAAACCAATAGATTCACCTAACTTAATATTCATAGATAAACATTTTAGTGCGGGTGATTGTGCACCAGTATATGTAAAGCTAACATCAGTTAAGCAAATATCATTCTGAAATACCGATTGGTTTTCGCTAGACGATGTACTGAAATCTGGTGCATCAAGCATAAGCTCTTTATACAATGTATCAATTACAGGAAATCCATAACGCAGAGATTGAACAGAACTAAGTATCCTATTAACTGATGGCATTAACCTAAATGCGGCAGCGGCAAAAAGCCCAAGAACAGGCATAATACCGGACATGTCTTTTCCTTGAGCGAGCATACTCAAAACTATAATAGCAAGTCCTATCACCGCAAGTAGCTCTAACCATAATCGAGGAAGTTGCTGTAATGTAATCTGCAAAGCACTTACCCGAGCGCTCTGTGAATTATGTATATTGAACTGAGCCAGAAATTCCTTCTCTCGTCCGAGCAATTTGACTTCCTTGGCACCACCTAATCCTTGTTGTAAGTGCTGAAGTCTTAAACCTTCATGGACTAACCTGATTTTTCCCCAGTGCGATATTTTTGAACGAGTGCTTAAGTGAAACCCGAATGAGGCACTGCCTAATACTAAAATAACTATCAATGCACCTATAGGTTCAAACATCAATAATAAAATCCCAATACCAAGAAGAACCATACTTTCAGTAATAAGCAACAACAAAGGTATCATGATCCTACCTGAATACAGGCTCACTTCATTAATGATATTTTGTATAAGTTGTGCGGAATTACGCTGAAGATGAAAAGTATAAGGTTGGCGCAAATAGATTGTAAAAAGTTGCTGTGATAATTTTTTTTGTACATCATAAGCAAAATGATTCTGCTGCCAAGCTAAATAGGCTAAAAAAAACGTTTTAGCCAAATAGACACTAATTAACACTAACATCCCATAAATCATTAGAGTTTCTTGAGTTGGGTTGCCTAACATATTTAATATGGGATTAAGTGCTGGATAAGCTGTACTAATTTCATCATGTATCAGCAATGCCACAGCAGGAACTACCATCCCAACCCCTAACATTTCTAACACCATACCAATAAGCATGAGAAACATGAGGATTATTGCACGCTGTTTTTCTTTAGAGGCGAGTAGCGCCCATACTTTATTGACTGTTGTAGGGTGTAATGGATATTTTTTATCTGATTTTTTCAAAATATTATCAATATATATTTTTCTTAAGAATTAATCTTCATCGCTAACCCAACCAACTACACTGCATGGTGCACCATCTGAATTTTCAAAACGTAAAGGTAAAGCAATAACTCTAACCAAACTTGTTGCTTCCTCAATAGATTCTAAAGATAGGTCTTCAAAAATCCTTATTCCTTTATTTAGAAAAGCTTTATGTGCATCACGGCCTAATTCTCTATGTTGGTAACTCGAAATTGAAATTGTATTGAACCCGATTGCAGTAAATGATTTAAATCTACCGATCAAGTACTCAGCAAGCTCAGAAGCAAATCCAGGTTGTTCTTCCCAATATTTTTTTGTATCCCTATGGGTTTCAAATCCAGTTTTTAATAAAACCAAGTCTGCATCATCAACTTTTGCACATGCAATTTCAATATGTTCTTGAGTAACTATTTCTGAAGCGGATATATTTAAGTGGATTACAAAAGGTTTTTCAAAAACCCAGTCTTCTGGTATGTAGGATTCCGTAGTCACACCGTTTTCTACAAAATGGC